>Ga0207158_1049_pt1 | contig 29774 bp, 27 predicted proteins | sample Alteio_BWMinHeat_22_FD_153512 | JGI IMG/M metagenome (GOLD analysis project Ga0207158, IMG submission 153512) | Enriched cells from forest soil in Barre Woods Harvard Forest LTER site, Petersham, Massachusetts, United States -... | ecosystem: Environmental > Terrestrial > Soil > Temperate forest >... | reverse complement strand
AGTATTTCGGAATATCGCGTCCATTCGTTCCCCGCCTCCCCAATTATTACTTTTGGTCCATGGGGATGTATACCTGACAATTGTTCGAAAAGATTATTATGGTCATCTGCAACAAGAGCGGAGGGTTTGCAGCCCGCAAGCGCGAGGTTAATCCTCTGAATTCCCGAATGTACGGATAATGGAACCGCAAGAAAGCCTGCTTTCATAATGCCCAACAAGATTTCCACGAATTCAATCTGATTTCTCATAATGATAGCGATAGAATCCCCGCGTCGAAGGCCCAATCCCGTGAAGTAATTGGCGACTCGCTGAGCATTTGAATCCAATTCTCGAAATGAGCGCGCTGCCATTAATGCCCCTTTCGGCTCAAACAGGGCAATACTGTCACCATGGCGACTAGCAATAGCTGTGACCAAATTGCCAACGTTCATGCGTGCCGAGGCATCTACGCGATTCATCACATCAAGCCTACGCTTACCGTAGTTGAAATTATTGTTTTCCGTTCCACCGCGGTCTCCTTTCTTAGAAGCCAGTTTAAACAAGGGCATTGATTGGCTGGTGCGTGCCGTTCTTGGTTGCATCTGTTGACGGAAGCTTAAGCACTTCACATCGTCCTCAACCTCGCCCATACGTTAACCATTGGGACAGCGATATATCATTTGATCCGGTAGCAGTAATTCCGCATTCAGATCAAATGGGGATAGTCCTCGTATCACGATCATCAACGACTGTGTTCTGAGCTGCAACCAAGGTAATAACGCTACGAGACAATTCATCAATTGTTGATGCCTCAAAAAGAATTTGCATTGGAACATCTACGCCAAACTCGGAATTTACTTCATGCACTAGCGTCATGGCGTCCAGTGAACTTCCCCCTAGATCAAAAAACGTTTTTTCAGGATCAATCTCTGGGACCGCTAGTATTTGGCTAATGATCTCTAACAGGCGCGTTCTAACTTCTGGAGCGTCATTCATCAGTACCTCTTCCACTTCGATTTCCATAGATTTCACAATACAAGCTACGGAGCAATTTTGCCGCTAGATAACCTTTGAAACTCCGCCACCCGCTCGAAGGAAAGAGCAATTTTTGGGATACCGAAGCGCGACACCAATAACTCGGTAAATCGCTTGATGTTTATATCTTCGGTAGCACGGTAACGGATCGTGACAACATCTGGCTGGTTTTGGGATACGTGCGCCTCAATTCCACTGCTCTCCAGAATATCTCGAACCTCGTCCATGCAGATTCGTATCCCATATATTTTAGATATTCGACTTTTTCGCCCTGATATGTATAGGAAGCCATCGGCATCTAGGTAGCCAAGGTCCCCTGTGTCGAGCCGCCCTTGCAGCTGGTCTCCCAAACACAAATCTTCCAACCGGTCAGAGTATCCAAGCATCACATTCGGGCCATAGTAAATGATCGATCCGTCCTCGGCGCATTCAATGCGGCCTCCAGGAACTGATCGGCCAACCGAACCAACTTTTCCCGCAGCCAGCTCTGGAGGAAGCACAGCAATCCTACCGGCCGCCTCAGTCTGGCCGTACATGTGATAGACGTTAGCATCGCCGAGATTAGCAGTTATCCATTCAGCCGTCGGCGCATCCATCTTTGCCCCAGCAGTTGTAAACCTTGAAATTTCAGGCACCGCGGTGCGTTCGATACCAATTTTTCTCATCATCTGATAGGTCCAGGGAACGCCTGCGAATGAGGTGATTCTATTTTCTCGCACGGAGTTCCAGAATTTCTTTTCCATTATCGATCTCTCCTCAACCACGAGAGACGCACCGGCAGCCAAATGACTATGAAGCAGCGATAATCCGTAGACATAGGAAAGCGGTAGGCTTGTCACCGCTCGTTCCTGTTTCTTTATTTGCAAGGCCTCGCAAATTTGGAGAGCGTTGCTAATCACATTTCTAGAAGAAAGTCGAACAAGCTTTCCAGACCCCGTCGAACCAGATGTTGACATAAGTAAGGTGAGCAATTCGTTTGGTGCCAAGCCTTCACGATTGTTGCTCATATACCCTGTATGTTTTGCTATTCTTGCAAATCTCCCCGGGATCTCTGAAAGTTCACATCGTTCGAGTGCTGGGCCAAATATAAAATCCGGTTTGTAACGGGTGGCTAAATTATTCAGGCCGACTGACGATGTCTCATTGGAATAGAGGAGGGCCACGTGCCCAGCGGCAAGAACTCCAAGATAGAGAATTATGTCTTCGATCTTATTATTTAGTGGGACCAATATCAGTTTTTTGCGATTTCCAAGTAAGGCATCAGCGATGTCCGCAATTTCGTTGCTCAGCTCCTTATAACTAACTTTTTTCCCCGAGACCGCTTCGATGAGAGATACATCATTCCCGTATCGATCCAAATTACACCAGAATGGTTTATCGATCAGCATCATTGCTCGTCCTCGTAACTTTAGAACCTCAGTCCGGATTAAAGTAACGGGCTACTAACTGCGTTCACGGCAACCGACCTAGGTTACTCCCCGGTTCGCTAAGTGCAACTGTACGATACAACAGGGAGCCTATTCGGTCCCGCGGTACTCATCACAGGGTTTTGGCGGATTGTGACCTCGATGTCCTGGCTGCTAATGTCAGAGAATCTCATCATACCTGTGACGTTTGGCTTCTAAGATAAGCGCACGCTTGCGCCTATGGCGTTCCTCGCCAATCAGCAGTGCGCCAAGATGAAGCCCCAACTCCATAGACATATTGAACCGAGGCATTTTTCCCCTGTTTACTTCCACTCTAGAAAGGTCATGGATGCCCCAGTCACATTCGGCGATCATAATTGCTATCTTGGCGACTCTCACCTCGGCGCCATCTGTCGCGTCCAAAACACGACGCGGATGATAACCGGAAGCAATGATCGTAAAGACCATTGCTCCAAAAATTGTTTTGAATTCGTCGTCAAACGGACAGTTGACGAAAATCGACTTGGCAGCAGGAGGCTTACGCGGATTTCCGGTTGCCACGAGCTTCCGACCGCTGCCGCAGTTCTTCTTTGATTATTTTGGCAACCGCGGAACGCTTCCCACTCGCGGGCGCGATTTTGATACCGTGATAGATCACAGTACCGTCTTTGAACTGGCCGTGGGTTCCGCGAGTCACTTTTTTCGTAGTCATGAGGGCAAGTATCGCTCAAAAGTCCTAATACGAAAATGCCAAAATGGCGCCAAAGGTCCGGGTTTCGATATTCTATTTAATACAACAATATCAATGTGTTACTTGGTATTTTGGGCGTGCGCAGCGGATAAATACCGCAGGAGCGACGGCACAGTCACCAATCGGCGTCGCCCCACCTTCACACTTCCCACGGCACCGCCCCCAATTAGTTCGTGCATTTTGGTCTTTCCAATACCAACCGCCGCACAAGCTTCTTTCACCGTGCAGGTCGGGCGTTCTTCAAAGCGAATGGCCTTGCGGCTCGCAGCTCGGTCGCTCGACGGCACATCAAGCCAGGATGTCTCACTCATAATCTATTCTCCGCCTTCACGGTTGCTCCATACTAACGTAGCGCTCTTCCCATTGCTGTCCTCGAATAACGCTGCAGACAGAGGGGCCGCCAGAAACGGGTCTTCAAATTTCGCGCTCAAATAGTTACGCGGACTGGACCCTCCAGCCCTTTTCTTCCACGCCACCCCGATCTGCGAGGCGCCGCTAAAAATTAGGAACGCCGGCGCGGCATCTGACCCTCTGTCATCATTTGGCACGAATTTAGCCCGCAAATTAATGGTCAGCGTGCGAATTCTTCCCTCCCACCCTCCGGCCTCGGTAGCCTCGAACGTGCCTATCGTTGCCATATCAGCCTCTCGCGCTTGATCCGGTCTGGGAATTTGACCTCCGGCGCTTCCCGATGAACTGACGATCCCCGTCGAGAAACTGCTCCAGGATGAATGGGATCAGGTCGCTTACCTTCTCTTCGTTGCCATAGGCACCCTTGTAGGCCTCGGCATACGCTCCGAGCTTTTGGTTTAGGTTCGGACTTACTGTGATCGCAATCTTCACGGGTTTGCGATCGGGAAGTTTGGCCAATTTCAGTTCGGGCATGATGCTTTCCTCATCCTCTGTAGGGTCGCATAACAAGATCTTTGTGGACGATAACGCGCAGAGGCCAGCCGGGCCGAACCTTGATGGTCGGCTGGATGTTCAAATTCTTCTGCGTGATCTGCTGTCCGGCTTGGTTGACGCTGTCCTGTGTCGAATTTCGGATCGACAACATCAGATCGCTTTGGCCGCTGATTGCGAGCTGGCTTCCCACCCCAAGCAGTGTGGAAATCGCCACGCCTTTGATAAGCGCCCAGGTGTGAAAATCGACCTGATCCTCTAGGCCGGAATATCCCGCTGAATCCGTTGCCGGCAGATTGTCGATCTGGATTGAGGAGCCGTCGGGCATGATGATGCGCTGCCACACCACCAACGCTCTGCTCTGCCCGAACGCTACCACACTGTCATAGGTGCCCATCAGACGTGCGCCCTGCGGGATGAGCAGAATCTTGCCGGTCACAGTGTCGAACACATTCTGTGTTACCTGGGCGACGACAAGACCGGGAAGGTCTGAATCCAGTCCCGTGATAAGGCTCGCCGAGATCAATGTGCTGGCCATGACCTCATAGGGCGAGACCGGGTCTTGGATCGCATGGGGATTGTAGACACTGCGTCCATCCGTGGCGTTGATGAAGTCCAGCTTGCGGCCCGCGTTGGATGGATCGCGGATGGGATCTAAGGCCAGACCAGCGCTGGGCTGACTTAAGGACGGTCCCGGTCCTGGTGTCATTGCATCCGTGGCGCCACCAATGGCCGCGCCAAGGCCTGAATGCCCGGTACTTGATCCAAAGAACACGCCGCCTTCGTTCGCCTGCCGCGAGAGCTGTGCCAGCCGCAACTCTTCGGCACGAGCGGTGTCGTTTTCCGAGGTCGGACCAAGAGTATTCACGCCCAAGCTCTTGCGCGCCCGAAGCTCAGCGGGCCCCAGGTCACCCGGCAGTGCGGGGCCCAGCGCCGGTGGATTCACCTGGCCGTAGCCTGTTGGCAACGCTGAAAGCCCCGCCGCGGTGGGCTTATGATCGATATTGTATAGCTCTTGCCCTGTCGGCTTTGGGCCCTTCCAGCCAGGGCCCAACGCCAGCCAAGTCGCGGCAAAGACCGCGATGGCCGTTCCCCCTAAAGCCGCGATCACGACCTTTCGCTTGAAGCGCGTAACCGGCCGTGGGCGCGACCGTAACAGCAGACTCTCCGGATCAACCTTGGGTCCGTCCGCACCGACAGGGATTGCTGCGTCGCTCATGAATCACCGTGCCTGATGACTGGCGGCATCCGCGGTTTGCAAAGGCCGGGTTCGCTTGATCTTGACGAGTTGCTGATGATCTTCGCCGAGCCAAAGTTCGGCGGTATTGAAGAGTTGATCGACGATATAATAAGTGCCCCGAACCCTATAGTTGACCAGGTCGTGGTTGCCGCCGGGACCGGAGACGAACAGCGGCGGCGCTTCGCCCTTGCTCAGAGCGGCGGGAAATTCGATGTAGACGTGCGTACCATCATCGAAGGCGCGTATGGGCTTCCACGCGACATTGTCGCCCGATATCGCATAATCGAAGTGCAGGTTTTCGATGGATGCCAGCCCGTCCATGGGCGAGGCGGTAACGGGGAGGGCGCTACCTTCCCGCACCAGACTGTCCTGCGGGTAGGTCCAAGAGATCGCGGCCATGGATGTCTGAGGCGTGCTCTGCAATTCGAGGTGATAGCTGCGGCGATCCGTGGTGATGACCAAATTGGTTTTTAGGCCTGCGGCGAAGGGCTTGGCCAGCACATGCACCTGGCGGGTTGGGCCTGAACCGCTGGTGGTGTCGCCCACAACCCAGCGGGTGGTGTCGCCGGCGGAGATCGCTGTCAGGGCTTCGCCCGGCTGCAGTGCAATGTCGCTGACCTCCTGCGGGGTCGCGTATAGACGATAGAGGGCGCCGTCGGAAAACGGATAGATCTGGATGGCGTTGATATAGCCATCGGTCGAGGGTTCCTGCAGGGCCGCGTCATTCGCCGCGGCCACCCGCGCGGTCGGGCTTTTCTTGACCTTCTTAAGTGCGGCCGGTTTCGATAGAGCGAGCCGCGGTACGGCGGCGACCGGCACCGACTGGACGAACGCCGCAGAGATAATGCGGGGCGCGGGTTCTTCCGTGACGCGGGCAGCTTGCATCGGTTGATCGCCGCGCAGGAAGGACGGCAGCCATTGCGCATTGGCGCAGGCCGAGAGAGCGCAGCATAACGGCAGCAGAGTGAAAGCACGAAGCATCAATTTCATGGGGAACCTCCTAATTGTCCAATTCGCGGGACCAGTTGATGGCGTTGATGTAGAGACCGAGCGGATTCTTCTTGAGAATCTCCGCCGTGGCCGGCTGCTTGGTGACGACCGACAGGATGGAGGTCCACCGCTCGGTCTTGGCGACCGCGTCGTGGTCGAAGACCTGCTCGGTCCACTTCACCTGGAAGGAAGTATCCGAGGCGCGCACGACGCTGTTGATCTGGATGGAGACTGTGCGCTGGCCGATGGCCTGGAAAGGATCGTTGGCCTGGGCATACTGATTCAGCGCGATGGCGCCGTGATCGGTGGTGTAGTCGTAAGCCTCAAGCCAATTGCGCCGCACGATGACCGGGTCGGAGCTGAGGCTGCGAACATCGGTGATGAAGCGCCCCAGATACCAGGCAATCTCCGCGTCGGTCGGGACGTAGTTTTGCACCGCTGGCCCGACAGCCTGGACCGCACCGAACTTGTCGACCTGGACGACATAGGGTGTGACCCGGCTCTGAACGGACTGCCAAGCGAGGGCTCCGCCCAAGATAAGTGCGAGGCTAAGGCCGCCGAAAGACATCAAACGCCAGTTCTTGGCTTGGACGCGGGATGAGCCGATACGGTCATCCCAGATTTGGGCGGCCCGCTGATAGGGCGTGGCCGGCTCCGGGGTCATTCCATAGCGCTGCACGGGACGACGAAACATCAGGCCTCCTTTTGATCGAGATCGGGATTGGCGGCGGCACCGGGACGGTCCCCGTCTTTGATGGCTTGGGTGGTGGCATGGGAATGGGCGCGGCGGCGGCCCTCATTTCGCATCTGGCGGGCCCATGCGGGCGGCATACCGCCGGGTGCGGCACCGGCAGGCGCGGACGGGTTCTCATTGGCGGGGCGGCCCGTTCGGGTGCCGCCAGTGGCTTTAAAGGCCGCTTCCCCGCCCGCTTTGGCGCGATCGGTGGCGTCGCCCCACACACCTTGCCCCCAGCTCTGGGCCGCCCGTTTGGCAGCACCCATTCCGGCCACGGCCATGCCCCCAAGGCCGGCGGCAACACCCGCGCCACCTGTCTCGCCGGAGGTCGCCCGCGCCATCTGATAGGCCATAGTGGCGCCTCCGCCGATAGCGCTTCCGGCTTGGATCGCGCCCTTTCCGGCATTGGCTGTGGCGCGGCCCGCACCGGCCGCGGCGGCTCCGGCCAGGGCCGTTCCGCCGACGAGCGCGCCCGTCGTTCCGAGGGCGGCACCAGCGCCGAGTTGTGGAGCCCCGGAAACCAGACCCGTGGCGATGCCAGGCCCGAAAATGCCCAAGCCGAACAGGGACAGGGATGCCAGAACCAGTGTCATAGCCTGCTGGAGATTCGGCTCCTGCCCCTGGATGGCGGAGGTGAACTGGCTGAAGAACGTCATGCCGATGCCGACAATGACGGCGAGCACCATCACCTTGATGCCGGAGGAAATGACGTTGCCCAGCACGCGCTCCGCCAGGAACGCGGTCTTTCCCCACAAAGCGAAGGGCACAAGAATGAAGCCCGCCAAGGTGGTGAGCTTGAACTCCAGGATAGTGATGAAGAGCTGAACGGCGAGCACAAAAAAGGAGAGCACCACGATGAACCACGCGCCCACCAATACGAGGATGGTGACAAGATGAGTGAAGACTGTGGTGAAGCCCATCAGCTTGCCGGCCTGTTGCAGCAAGGGGTAAGCCGCCGTGAAACCCGTCCCCGCAAGCTTGCCCGGCCGCAGCAGGTCGGCGGCGGACAGGCCGCTGCCCGTCGCGGTCAGACCCAAGGTGGTGAAGGAATTGAAAATCAGCGTGGCGAGGGTGTGGAAGTTGTTGATGATGTAAGCGAAGGCGCCGACATACAGCACTTTCTTGATGAGACGCGCCAAAACATTGGCTTCGCCATCCATCGCCCAGAACAGCGCCGCCAGCGTAACGTCGATTTCAATCAGGATGGAACTGAGGCCCGCAACATCGCCCTGCAGAAGTCCGAACCCACTGTCGATGTAGGTGATGAACGTCTGCATGAACTGGTCGATGACGTTAAGATTGTTCACGGCTGAACCTTATTGGGGTGCATAGGCGTTGTTGCCGCCCAGAAATGTCTGGAATTGGGTCTGCCCCTCCTGTTCGGATTGGGCAGTGCGTGCCTGTTCAAGCGCCGTGGCGCGGTACTGCGCCGCCATCAAGCTTTGAATCTGGAGCTGCTGTTTCGTCGAAAGCGCCAAAAGCTGGTTGGTCGCCTGGGTCACAGCCAGGTTGCCGGTCGCATTCTGGGAAGCATTGGTGAGGGCCGTCAGCGTGGCCGTATCGGCTTGCACGTTTTGTGCGACCTGCGCCTGCACCTTGAGCGTGTCCTGAAACGCCGACATGGAGTCCTGCCAGCGCTGTTGCGCATTGGCCTGAAGCGTGGTGGCGGTTGTGCCCGCGGGATAGGAGGTCGGATAGGCCTTGGACCAGGCCGCCAGCGTTGCGTTGACGTTGAAGGAGATACCTTGGGCCTGGTTCATCAAATTGCTGATCTGGGTGAGCGAGGTCACCATCCCGCTCAGTTGGGAAATGTCCTTGAGCGGATTGAGATTGGTGCCCATGTTCTGCAACATCACCGCTTCGTTCTGGAGCGACTGGATCTGATTGTTGATCTGTTGCAGCGCCCGCGCCGCCTCCAGCAGATTCTGGGCATAGTTCTGCGCGTCGAATACGGCCCATTGTGCATAGGCCGGCGGCGTCAGCACGGCTGTTGAAAGAACAGCCGTTATAAGAAGTGTGCGGGCGAGTTTCATTCGGCAGCCTCCAGGGTTTGGTCGGTGTCATGAAGCAAGGCAGTCGCCCAGTTCAGCCCGCACGCCGTCAGGAACCGACTGGCGAAGCCGTCCCTACCGTCTGCGAGGACGCGATCGATCAGGAGCTGGTCCGCGGGCGATGATGCGGCACAAAATGCCAGGGCTATTGGGCCCAGCCCGAGTTCAAACAAGCGGTTGCCGCGCCGGGATTGCAAATAATATTGGCGCTTTGGCACGGCCCGACTGACCAGCTCGATCTGGCGGTCATTGAGGCCGAACTGTTCGTAAATTTTTTTGCTCTGCGGCTCGATCGCCCGCTCGTTGGGCAGGAAGATGCGCTGCGGGCAGCTTTCGATGATGGCCGGGGCGATTGAGGAGTTGGCGATATCCGCCAGGGACTGGGTGGCGAAGACCACCGCGACATTCTTCTTGCGTAGAACCTTGAGCCACTCGCGGATGCGGGCGGCGAAGGCGGGGTTGTCGAGATAAACCCAGGCCTCGTCCAGTATCAGTAGCGTGGGCCGACCGCTGAAACGGGCTTCCAGCCGGTGAAAGAGATAGGTCAGGACAGGGAGCACCACTCTGGCGTGATGGAGCAACCCCTCCGTCTCGAAACATTGGACGTCGGCCAGTGCCAGCCTGTCCTCCGCCGCGTCCAGCAACCGACCAAAGGGGCCTTCCAGCGTGTACCCTTGAAGGGCGGACTTGAGCGCGTTCGATTGAAGAAGCACGGAAAGGCCAGTGAGTGTCCGCTCGGCAGCCGGCGCCGAAGCAAGGCTAGTCAGGGCCGACCAGAGCATTTCCTTGATTTCGGGCGTGAGCAGGACGTTCTCGTGCTCCAGGAGCGAGGCGACCCAGTCGGCCGCCCAGCTGCGTTCTGATGGATTGTCGATCTCCCGAAGGGGCTGGAACGCGAGACCGCCATCGAGGCCCAGATCATGGTGGGCGCCGCCCATGGCCAGTACCGAGGCACGCGCGGAATTGCCCTTGTCGAACAGATAGACTTGGGCATCCGGATAGCGGCGGAACTGCATCGCCATCAGGGCCAGCAAGACGGATTTGCCGGCTCCTGTCGGCCCCACGATCATTGTATGGCCCACATCCCCCACATGGGTGGAGAAGCGGAACGGCGTCGATCCGCTGGTTTCGGCATAAAACAACGGCGGACCTGCCAAGTGCGTGTTGCGGCGCGGGCCTGCCCAAACCGACGACAACGGCATCAGGTGGGCAAGGTTGAGGGTATGGACCAGCGGCTGGCGCACATTGGCGTAAACATGGCCGGGTAAGCTTCCCAGCCAGGCCTCGACCCCATTGAGTGTTTCCCGAATACAAGTGAAGCCGAGTCCATTGATGGCGCGCTCGATCGCCCGGACCTTCTCCTCGACCCGCGCCCGGTCATCGTCCAGAACGCAGACCGTCGTCGTCAGGTAGCCGAAGGCGATATGATCGCCTCCAAGCGCCTGTAAGGCGGCATCGGCGTTCACGACTTTGTTGTCCGCGTCGGAGTCGAGGAGCTGGACCGGCTCGTTGTGCATCACCTCCCTTAAGAATTGGCCGATCGATTTGCGCTTGTTGAACCACTGGCGCCGCAGACTGGTGAGCGCCCTGGTGGCCTTGGTTTTGTCGAGCGCGATGAAGCGCGTCGTCCAGCGATAGGGGAATTCCAGATGGTTGAGGGCATCCAGGATTCCCGGTTGGGTCGAATTGGGGAAACTGAGAATTGTCAGGGTGCGCAAATGCGCGCTTCCCAACACGGGGTCGAGGCCGCCGCGCAAGGATGTGTCCGCCAAGAGGCCGTCGAGATACATCGGCTCGGCGGGCACCGTCACGATATGGCGCTTGGTGGAGATTGTCCCATGCAGATAGGTCAGGGTTTCTGTGTCATCGAGCGGCGCGATTTCCGACAAGACCTGGCCTAGAAGATCGTGGGCGCGATCCGTCTCGGCGACGAAAGCTGACAGCTCGTAGCGCCAATCCCGCGCGGCCGGCCCTTCCGCAGACTCGATAAGCGCACGCTCGGCGCCAGCCACACTGTCGGCGGGCGCCATATACATAAGTGTAAGATAGTAGCCGCTCTCGAAATGCTGCCGGACAGGCCGCTTTCCGATATTTTCAACTGCACCGCCGCTTTCGAACTGCGCCCGGCGTTCCTCGTCCACCAGCCAGGTGGCATCGTCCGGAAACGTCGAATCCGGATACTCGGGCGCGCGAAAGCGTTCCGCCTCGAAGAAGATTGCCCAGCCCGAGCCGAAGCGGCGCAGGACATTGTTCACGCGGGCGCAGACCGCGACCAACTCCGCCGGTGTCGCGCTTTCCAGGTCTGGGCCCCGAAAACGAAACGTCCGCTGGAAGCTGCCGTCCTTGTTGAGAATGATACCGGGCGCGACCAAGGCTGCCCAAGGCAGATGATCCGCAAGCCGGTCAGCCTTTTGGCGGTATTCGGAGAGGTTCAGCATGACAGATACGTCCTCTGGCGCAGGTGGCGCCGCAGCACTTCCACAAAGTCGGGATCGCGCTTGGCGGCGAAAACGGCAATGGAGTGGCCCAGCACCCAGAGGATGAGACCCGCGAGCCAGAGCCGCAGGCCAAGGCCTAACGCGGCAGCAATGGTCCCGTTGACGACGGCGACCGCACGCGGGGCGCCAGCCAGAAGAATAGGCTCGGTCAAGGAACGGTAGAGCGGGACCTCAAAGCCTTCGATCATTGGACCAAGGCTCCGCCGCCGAAGGAGAAGAAGGAGAGAAAGAAACTCGACGCCGCGAAGGCAACCGAGAGCCCGAAGACGATCTGGACCATCTTGCGGAAGCCACCGGCGGTTTCGCCAAAGGCCCAGGTCAGGCCGGTCACGATGATGATAATGACCGCGACGATCTTGGCGACCGGGCCTTGCACCGAATCCAGAATCTGCTGCAGCGGTTGTTCCCACGGCATGTTGGTGCCGGCGGCATAGGCGGAGGTCATCAGGCTGAGATAGAAAATTCCAACCGACGTAAGCAGGCGTGTTCGCATAGGGTTCTCCTTCAAAGCGCCAAAAGCCATTGATGCTGGATGTGGGTGAGCTTGTAGTTGCCGTCCGCATCGAGCCCTTCGAGTTGGGAGATGGTCTCGATGCGCCGGGCGATGCCGCGACCGCTGATGAAGACGATGGTGTCGATGGCCTCGGCGATCAGGCGGCGCGGCACTGTGGTGACCACTTCCTGGATCAACTGTTCCAGCCGGTACAGCGAGCTTTCGGCGGAGTTGGCGTGCACGGTGGCGATGCCGCCGGGATGGCCCGTGTTCCAGGCCTTCAGCATGTCCAAGGCCTCGGCCCCGCGCACCTCGCCCACGATGATGCGGTCAGGACGCAGCCGGAGGGTGGAACGCACCAAATCCGCCAGTGTCACGACGCCAGACTTGGTGCGCAGCGCGACGCAATCCGGAGCCGTACATTGTAGTTCTCGCGTGTCCTCGATGAGAATCACCCGCTCGTCCAGTGTGGCAATCTCCGCCAGGAGCGCATTCGCCAGCGTGGTCTTGCCCGAGCTGGTGCCGCCGGCCACCAGGATATTCTTGTGTTCGACAACAGCCCGCCGCAGGGCCGCAGCCTGCGCCACCGTCATGATCCGGTCGTTGACGTAATCCTCCAGGCCATAGATGCGTTTGGCCGGCTTGCGGATCGAGAAACACGGCGCCATAGAAACCGGCGGCAATAATCCCTCGAAGCGCTCGCCCGCTTCGCCATCCTCCCGCGACGGCAATTCCGCGCTCACGATGGGATTGCCGGCGTGGGCCTCCAGCCGCATATGGCTGGCCACCAGCCGGATGATCCGTTCCACCTCGGCGGGCATCAGGCTGAACTTTGTTTCCGTGCGGCCTTCACCCAGCCGGTCCAGCCGCAGCACACCATCGGGGTTGACCATCACCTCCACGACCAGTGGATCAGCCAGAGCTTCGGCAATGGCCGGGCCCATTGCCGTGCGCAGCATGGTGCGGCGACGCTCGCGGCTTTCGCCCTGCTCGTGCGCGTGGCTCATTGCGCCGCCTCCAGAATGGGTGGCGCAACGTGGGGCGCCGGACTTCGGCCCGCCGCCAGCCGGCGGCCTACCTGCTGGATAAAGGCCTCGAAGCGGGCTTCGGCCTGTGCCCGCCGTCCCGCCAGCTCGGAATCCGGTGGGGGCGCGGTGACCAGGAAGTGGTGCCGCAGATAGGCGGTCAGGGTTTCCAGTACGACCTTTTGGTCGCGCTCGATCCGGTCCAGCCGGTTTCCGAAGCCGTTGAGGCGGTTTCGCAAAAGATCATCGACCCGGTCGGCCCCCTGGCTGTCGAGATAGGATTTGAGCGCCGCGCCAAGGATGGCGGACTTGGACGAACCCGGCTTGGCGGCCAGTGCGTTGAGCCGCCGGCTCAGTTCTTCATCCAGATACAGGTCGTGGCGCGGCTTCTTCATTGTGGACCTAGAAAGCGGGAAGGATGTCGTCGTGATGGCGATGGTGATCGCCCTCATTCATGGCGTGCGCCCGTCCGACCGATGCGGCCTGGCGCAGCCGCGCCAATGCGTCATCACCGGCGGCGCTGTCGTCCTGATCCTGCTCGGTGCCCTCTGCCACGTCGGGGCCGGGCCGCGATATCTCCTCGTCCTGGCCGGGAAGACGCTGCTGCCCGCGACCGCCTTCGTCCTGGGCGCTGCTCTCGGTGCCGGCCGGATTTTCTTGAAGGCCTACATGGAGATTGCGAACCTGGCCGCCCCAGTCATTCGGTCGCGGCGATGGACGGTCCTGATACGGGCCTTCGCTGAGGGGCGGCGTGCCCAGCACGCGACCGGTGAAGTTACCATCCTCGAAATATCTGATCTTCTTGGCCCGGATCGGCGGGAAGCCGGAGACCAGCACCAGCTCATCCATCGGGGAGAGCTGCATCACCTCTCCCGGCGTCAACAAGGCCCGTGCGGTCTCCTGCTTGGAAACCATGACATGGCTCAACCAGGGCGCCAGCCGATGACCGGCATAGTTGCGTTGCGCCCGCTGCTCCGTCGCTGTTCCCAAGGCATCGGAAATGCGCTTGGCCGTGCGTTCATCGTTCGAGGAAAAGGCGATGCGGACATGGCAGTTGTCCAGTATCGCATTGTTCTCGCCATAAGCCTTGGAGATCTGGTTGAGGGATTGGGCAATCAGGTAAGCCCGAATCCCATAGCCCGCCATGAAGGCCAAAGCGGTCTCGAAGAAATCGAGGCGGCCAAGCGCCGGGAACTCGTCCAGCATCAGGAGCAACTTGTGCTTGCGGCTCTTGCTGGGATCGCCCTCCAGCCGCTCGGTCAGGCATCGGCCAATCTGATTAAGGATCAGCCGCACCAGCGGCTTGGTGCGGGATATGTCGGACGGCGGGATCACAAGGTAGAGGGAAACCGGCCGAGCGGCATCCACCAGATCGGCTATGCGCCAGTCACAGCCAGACGTGGCATGAGCCACGGTCGGATCGCGATAAAGGCCCAAGAACGACATGGCGGTCGAAAGCACGCCCGAACGCTCGTTCTCAGATTTATTCAAAACCTCGCGTGCTGCGGACGCCACAACAGGATGGACAACCGGTGCCGCATTCGTCCCCAGATGGTTGGTGGCCATCATGTCCCTCAGTGTCGCCTCGAAGGACTTCAGTGGATCGGACAGAAAGCTGGCGACGCGCGCGAGGGTCTTTTCCTCCTCGGCATACAGGACATGAAGGATCACCCCGACCAGCAGCGAATGGCTGGTCTTCTCCCAGTGGTTGCGCCGCTCCAGCGCGCCCTCCGGGTCGACCAGGACATCGGCGATGTTCTGAACGTCGCGGACTTCGTTGGGGCCCTTGCGGACTTCCAACAGTGGATTGTAACGCGAACTGCGCGCATCGGTGGGGTTGAACAGCAAGCAATGGGAGAACTTGGTGCGCCATCCGGCCGTGAGCTGCCAGTTTTCACCCTTGATGTCGTGGATCACCACGCTTTGGGTCCACGACAGAAGGGTCGGCACCACCAGGCCCACACCTTTGCCGGAACGGGTGGGTGCGATGGCCATCACATGCTCGGGACCATCGTGCCGCAGATACTCATCCGCAAGTCGCCCTAAGAATACGCCGGCCGGTCCGAACAATCCCGCTGCGGCGACATCCTTCGCGGTGGCCCAACGCGATGAGCCGTAGGTCGTGACGTGCTTGTCCTGGCGCGCGCGCCAGAGCGAACCGATGATGGCAACAATGCAGCCCAGCACGCCGCCTGCCGCGGCGATCATCCCGGCTTTGTTGAACACGTTCGGCGCATAGGCATCGAAGGCATACCACCAGACAAACAGCGCCCAGGGCAGATAGACCGGATAGCCAAACAACGCGAACCAAGGGTTGCCTAGCGGCGGCTGGAACCCAAGATGCCAAGCCGCCCACTCCGTTGCGAACCACATGCCGCCCAGCGCGATCGCGAGAACGGTAATGATCGTGCCGATAAGGAGTTTGGTTGGCGTCACGACGATCTCCTGTCGCGAATCAGGAGACACCCGAATTTGATGTTTTGAAAACCGCGTTTATTTACGCGCAAACACGCGCAAGCCGCATTTATCCCAAGGAAGTGCCGTTATTTCCGCGTATTTGATGAGCGCGTTGACCCAGTTCGGGTGTCAACGAAGCCCGATGGACACTCACCAGGAATGACCTGTTGGGATGGCTCCCGCATTGCTAGGGTTGATTTGATGGTTTGGCGTTGTGGTCGGGCGCAGTCTTGTGTTCGGCCTGTTGGTGGGTGCACATGACCGCTGCGCAATAGTAGACATTGATCATCGCGCCGGTTTCGGACATTTTCCAGTTAGGTATGAATATAGCTGGTGGCAGCGGTGTCGAGCAAGCGCAGTCCTTCCGCACGGACTTTGACTGCACGCGGTCTAGATTCTACCAAAAAATCTGGCCTAGGGTTTGGTCTATATGCGGATAATTATTCAAACTATTATTTAGGCCAAAACATTTATTAAGGATAGTAAGGAGCTCATAACTCTGGCGTGAGAACAGCGCCAGTAAACGCCATTTCTTCCATAAGTAACCAGCGTCCAATAAAGGTATGGTCCTTTACGCGCTTGGCCTCCTCTTTCATTTCTACGAAGAAATCTCCGCAATCATGAGATGGGTCTATTGAAAAAAAGATCGATATGTCGTGAAAATCAATAAATGTCTTTGTGTGCGGATAGTAGCACTTGTAGAAAGCTTCTTTAGCGCTAAAGGCAAGCTTTCCCCAATCAGATTTTGTAAGTGATGGAAGCTGCTCAAAGTGCGCTGCCTCCTGTCCGTCATACACCAGCTGCGCGATTTCCTTAGAAAGAGGACTGGCGAGCTCCGCATCAAAACCCAAGCCAGCGACATCTCTGTTCCTTCCTACAACTGCACCGCAAAAGCCATCGCAATGACTTATGCTTCCGACAAATCCACTTGGCCACGCTGGGCTACGGTCGCTGTTGACAAAAATCGGCCCAGGCTTAGCTCCGAGCGCAAGCAATGCGCAACGGGCAGCGGTACGACCAGCTGTAAATTCGCGGCGGCGTTTTTGAATAGCGTGAGCAATAGACTCCATTTCTTTTTGCCATAAAGGCGCGACGAACATTTCAGGCGTGGCTATGCAAACAGAAACCGGCCTTGCAAACAGAGAAGTTATTCTCTCTGACGTTATACTTATTATGTTCTGCTTTGATTTTTTGGTCATAAAAATGAACCATCTGTATTAAGTTACGTGCCAATGACGATTTTACATAGAGCAATCCGAAAATTCTTTGCACAATGATTTTCCTTTTAATAGGCTAGTTTTCATAGAGGGCCAATCCTCTTATTGGAGAACGCACCGCGCCAATGCGAAATCTTCCGGGATATTCTAGTTTCCTCGCAGCTGACGGATTGAAGATAAATATCCGAGAATGGGGCGCGGAGGAGGGGGTAGCTTGTATATTACTCCATGGTCTGGCGGATGGCAGTTTTGTTTGGAACGATTTTGCGGAGAAACTCTCTTCTTACTGCCATGTGCTAGCGCTTGACCTGCGCGGGCATGGGGATTCCGATAGAGATCTCCAAAAAAACTATACACTTGAAGCATATATCGCAGATGTTGAGAGTATGGTCGGACGGTTAGCTCTCAGGAAATATATACTCATCGGTCATTCATTAGGAGGCGATATTGCGGCTAAGGTAATAAGCCGCCGACCCGAAGGGATTATTGGTGCAGTATTTGTGGACGCCGGCCCATCCCCGGATGATGGGGTAAGACTGCACTTACACAATCAAATCATCGAAGGTCACAAGACCTATGAATCGATTGAAGCGTACGTTAAGTGGCTGAGTGCAAGGCGCTTCCTAGCGGCCCCCGAAGTTCTCGAACAGCTTGCTCAAAACTCGTTGCGTCGAGATGGCACAGGATACCAACCGAAGTTTGATGTGGAAGTAGCAGGTATTCTTTTAGAGGACGACGACGATAGCTGGTGGTGGCTAACTCTGGAAAAATTCAAAATTCCCATTCTAATTGTCCGCGGAGAAGGTTCTGCTGTCTTGTCACGGCGAATAGCTGACCGAATGGTTACTTCGCTTAGGAATGGCCAAACAAGTACTGTAAAGGGGGCTGGGCATTCCGTGATGGATGACAATCCTGCCGGTTTTTCTGAAGCTGTGATGCCGTTTCTTCTTTCGCTGTTGGGGCGTGTCGTGTAGTGCTACGCAATGATTGGTTGTCAACAGAAAGTGTCCTACGATACGAAAATCCGTTGCACGCAGATGAGCCGACGGGCTAAAGAATAGTGTGCTGTCGTTGTGCTTTATCGCTATGATGTAACACCAGACGGCCATATCGGCTGACCGGATTCACACCAACAGAGGTTGCATCCGGTCTCCCGTAAGGACTTAACTAGAACAGACTCTCCTAAGAATCGACGTCATATCGCGGACACGTCACATCTCAACTGTCGAGAAAAAATGAGATCCCAACCATAGAAATCCCCCCCCCATAATAGCGAGTATTGTTATGTCTAAAGCGGGATCAAAAGCCGATATTCCGATCAGAGCATACCTTAGCGCATCCACGCTATAGGACATCGGATCTACATATGCGATCCATAACATTACCTTCGGAGCGTGCTTCAAGGGAAAAAGAGCACCGGAAAGAAAAAACAACGGCATAATCAAAAAGTTCCCAATAAGCTGAAAGCCATGCATATCCTTCATTTTAGAGGAAATCGATATGCCAATGGCACTGAACACAATCGCAATCAAAAACATGACAAAAATTGCTACCACGGTAGCGATAATTGAAAGCGGACGAAATCCCCCTATTATTGCAACTAGCATCAACAAGATGCCCTGCAGCACAGCGATCGTAGCTCCACCAAGAGTCCGGCCAAGCATGATAGAAAGACGCGAGACCGGCGCGACCATGGCCTCTTTCAAAAAGCCGAAACGTCGATCCCAGATTACTTGAGCGCCATTAAATATTGCGGGAAAAATGATAGTCATTCCGATTACTCCAGGTGCAATAAATTCTAGAAAATTGCCCTGCTCGGCTTTTTCATATATCGGTCCCAGTCCGTAACCCAATGAGATTAAAAAAAGCACCGGCTGGGCAAGCGCTGCGAGGATGCGTGACTTTGAGCGAACGAAGCGCTTAACCTCGCGAATCCACATTATGTAAATCGCGTTAAAAGCAATCATGATGATCTTGTACTTTTCAACATGCTCCGATCTCGGCGCATCCTATCGAGAACGTCACTTCTTTCCTCACGAATCTCATTGCCCGTAAGCTTCAAAAAAGCAGCTTCAAGTGAAGCCGTATTCGTAGCAGCCTTGAGCTCAGTACCCGAGCCTTCCGCGACAATTCTTCCGTGATCTATAATAGCAATTCGTTTCGCCACTATGTCGGCTTCTTCCATATAGTGCGTTGTAAAGAATACCGTAATTCCTTCGTCAATATTGAGTTTCTGGACATACCTCCAAAGGTGGTTACGCGTTTGGGGATCAAGTCCCAACGTGGGCTCGTCAAGAAAGATGAGCTTTGGCTGATGCAAAAGGCCTCTCGCAATCTCAAGGCGCCGTTTCATGCCACCGGAGAATTCTCGAACGGGGCTATTGCGACGGTCTGACAGATCAACCAATGTCAAAAACTCGTCTATACGCTGATTGCGGATATTCTTCGGAACCCTATATAGGGCTGCGTGAAATTCCAGGTTTTCCCAAGCAGTTAAATCTTCATCTAATGACAGATCCTGAAAGACAATCCCAAAAGACCGTCGAACAGCATCAGGTTGCGTGACCGGATCAAAATGATTGACTTGCATAGCGCCGCTTGTCGGTTTCAGTTGGGTTGTCAACATCTTGATAGTTGTGGATTTTCCAGCACCGTTAGGACCGAGAAAAGCGAAAATACTTCCCTCCTCGACAGCAAAAGAAATATCTTTTACTGCATCGAAGTCACCGAATTTCTTCGTCAGTGATTTTACTTCGATGATGTTTGTCATAAGAATTCGATTCCATTTGGAACCAAGTGAAGAAAAGCGAGCGTAGTCAATTTCACCCTCATTTTTAGCTTGTTCTTTTAGGGAGGCCTCAGCCTTCCCGCTAGGTGTGTCGGTTCCTTAGAAAAACTTTGGCAATCTTACTGCAGAACAACGCGCTGCAGCCTGAGCGCTATGCCTAAATCTGACAATGATTATAGCGAAAGTGGAACGCACGCGAAAAGAGGATCGTCGATACAATATTAGTGACCATCGGGAAGGCCCTCTTGACCTGCTCCCTGTAATGTCCCCATTTATGGGGAAAGTCCATTCTCGCTGTCGGCCAGCGCGTGAACTTCGCGGGTTTGGTTCGCTTTCGTTGAAGCAGAGATCGTCTCATAAGCTATGCTCGAATGTCTTCGATCCAGAAACAATATTCATGCTGGTGCTGCATACCTCTTTTGGTTGCGCGGCGCCAGAACGGGTTGACGATCTCCTTGCTAGTGGCACGCCGCTGCAGAAACGCAGCTTACGTTGCTCGAGTTGCAATATCCTGAAAAATCTGGAAGTCCTCATGGGACCGGAACGTAGGAATAGGGAACTCAGGTGACGCTTTAGGCAACACCGGCTAATAACCGAGTGTCCATCCGAACCGGGTGCAGGCCATACTGAGTCATCTGTTTCAGTGGGTTTTCAGAAGCCTGCTATATCTCTTTCTGGATCGCCATTAGTTCGCTATGAACACAGTTTAATTTTGCTTGATTTTTTGCAAGCGTTCCTTGCTCCAGAGCAATGAGTGGACTGAGATATTTACGGTAGCTACTGAAATCGCCGAACTGGTAGTAGGAACCCAGAAACACACCGACCCACCCTGCCAGATGCACTTGGGGAACTGCAGACAGAACTCGGAAACCATGCCGCGGTTCCCTCACGAGAAATTTGATGGAAATCGCAATCCGTGCCAACGACGATGGTCCGCTGGCGTGATACTGACTTGAACTGAACACGAACACATCGCCTATCTGCGGCTTGATCACAGTTGTTGGGTTCAGGTGAGCGCGCGGATGTAGCTCGAGCTTTCCACTGAGACAATGTAAAAGTAGGTTCTGCCGAAGTGCGTATTCGCTGCTAATGCCCAAATATTCGCAAATGGTAGCGGCGGGCGCCGACAAACTCAGGGGATCTATTAGGGCATAGGCGCGTGGATCACCATTTTCGAGATATAACTTGGGGTTTTCCCGTCGCCCAAGGACATCTATCAAAGACTGAAAATCGGTGTCCTTCAACGCACCGTTCCGATACAGTGGTATCCACAAATTGTAACACGGTCCGATGCTCCTATCGATTCCATCGACATGCCAGCCGTACTTATTGTTCCGGTGCGCAGTATGAATTTGAGCGTCTTCTAGATTTACCGGCGCGACAAAATCGTTCACGATCACCAGTTCATCGGCTATAATGCCGGGATGCAAAGGAGCAATGGCTTGGGCAACAATTCCCGCAAGGAGGGGCTTGTGCTCCTCTATGAAATGACGGTTGATATAATGAAGCTGATCGTAGAAGCAATCCCGAGATTCGATGCCCGCTGCGGTGGACTTGACGAGGTCTTTTAGAAATCCTCTCGACAAAGCTTGTTTAATCTTGAACATTAATCGGTAGCCTGTTGGATGGTCGCGCGTAGTTGATCAGCATCTGGGGTGATGATACGGCACAATACACTATGCACGGTTCGGCACCCCGGCAGCGAGCAGGTGAAATATTGCACGACTGCGTGCGCGAGTTTATGTGCCTTAAAGTTTTGGATTTCGAGGCTGTGACGATCTGATAATATATTGAAATATAAAGATTATTTTTGTTTATTGAAATCTGAGTGCTCCGTAAAGGCGCGGCTTGCTTTCTTAATGCTGTCCGCTATTTAAAAAAATAGTCGTTTCCTTTATTAACGAGCGGCACTAATTAAAGGGCCGCATGGAACCCGATTTTCAAACCCGGCTTGGCCGCCACGTCGAAACCAACGTCGGCGGAGAACGCGTTCGCGCATATGTGCCACCACCGCTCCCGCCGTCGCCATCAATACGCGCGGAAAGCCTTTTGGATCGACTGAGCGCCGCGGATCGCGCGCTTGGTCGCTTAGACGGCATTACCACCCTTCTGCCCGACAAATCCCTCTTTCTCTATATGTATGTCCGCAAAGAAGCGGTGCTCTCCTCTCAAATCGAAGGCACACAGTCGACACTATCCGACCTGTTACTTTTTGAGACCGAGGCTGAATACGGCACACCCATCGACGACATCCGGGAAGTCTCGAACTACGTCGATGCCATGATGTACGGCATCGAGCGGATGAAGGACCTGCCCATTTCCTTACGGCTCATTCGCGAGATGCACGATCGCCTGATGAAGGGGAGCAGGGGCGGCACAAAAAGCCCTGGCGAATTCCGGTCCTCGCAGAACTGGATCGGCGGTACGCGCCCAGGAAATGCGATCTATGTGCCACCGCCCGTCCAAGAACTCATGCCGAGCCTCGACGCTTTGGAAAAATTCATCCACGCTGATACCCCTGGTATTCCGTTGCTCATCAAGGCGGGCCTCATCCACGTTCAATTCGAGAGCATCCATCCTTTCCTTGACGGCAATGGGCGTCTTGGTCGCCTCCTTATCACGCTTTTCCTCTGCTCCCAGCAGGCTTTGCGCCAGCCGCTGCTCTATCTGAGCCTATATTTCAAACAACATCGTATGGACTATTACCGTCTGCTTCAGGAAGTGCGCGAGCGCGGTAACTGGGAGGCATGGCTCGAATTCTTTCTGGAAGGTATAGCGCACACTGCCGATCAAGCGTTTGAATCCGCAGTGCGCATTACCGACCTCTTCAAATCTGATCGAGATCATATCGCCACTGCTGGAGACCGCGCAGGTTCCGTACTGCGGCTACATGAATTGCTGCAAGCAAATCCGTATCTAACGGCTTCTGCAGCCGCAAAGAAAAGTGGCCTCACCATGCCGACTGTGAACAGCGCTCTCGTTGAGCTTCAAAGGCTGTCGATTGTCACGGAGATCACCGGTCGCAAGCGAGGTCGCGTCTTTTGCTACAAATCGTTTATCGACATTCTCAGCGAGGCCGCATGAGGTCAAGGGAGAGGAATTTACTCTCTCACGACGCCGGTGTGACTTGGCTTTGAAGAACGGCTGTTTTTGGCACGAAGCGGTCCGAGTGCTGTTCTTGTTTCTCATTCGGCCGCGATAGTCGAGGCAGCCGAGGGATGTGCGGAAACGCGCGCTTCGGATTTGTCTCGAAGGGACAGCAAGTGTCCTGCCCATGCCTCAAGAGCGGCACGCTTCTGTGGCAGATATTCGTTTCGATCGTAAATCGCGGTTACGGCGGCACCGTCGTGTCCTGCGTGTCCCAGCACCTTCGAGACGGCGAACCGGGTGAACCCCTAGCCGACTTTTTTATTCATATTCTCGGGAGATAGCGATGCCGACAGCAACTTCAGAGTCCCTTGTGAACGACGAGCGGGCTATCGTGACTAAGTGGACTTTGCCGTCCGGCGCCGAGACAGGCAGCCACACCCATGAATACGACTATCTCGTCGTCTATCTGACCGATGGAACCCTGACTGTAGAGGCAGAAGGTCAGATCCTTGAAGCCTCGATCTCGAAGCATACTGTCACGTCACGGGCGGCAGGCGTCAGCCACAACGTGTCCAACCGATCCGGCAGCATGATTGAGTTCATTGAGATCGAGTTGAAACACTGACCCTCGTTCTTGGTCAACCTTGGCAGCTAGCGCGGAAGCTGGGAGCCGATCACCACTCGTCTTTGTCTGAAATGCGAAATAATTCTAGACCTGAAATGCCGGGTTGCTTGGTTTCCGCCATGGTTCGCGGGCGTCCGGACAAGCTGTTGTTATCGGTGTTGGTGTTTGCTTGAGATGCAAAAAAATATCTGTGGTATATCAAGTCCCTAGACTCGATTTGTGAGTCCTCTTCTGGGCACCAGTAGACGGCACCATTTTCCCGGACATTGGGGAAACTCTTCTTCCCGCTCGCCCCGCCGGGGCGGCGCCCAGGCCAATGCCTGCGCCGCCAGCCCAACCGCGCGGCGAAAAAAAGGCCGCAGCACATGGCTGCGGCCCAGGAGGGATAGTTACACCGCTGCCCTGCGGGCTGTGCTCAGAGATTGCCGCGTATACCGACGGTGAAATAGCGGCCCATATAATCTTCGCCTGTTATTACCGGTATGCCAAAGCCTGGATTTCCGGACGATCCCGTGGTGGTCGGCGGATTGGCATTGGTGATGTTCTGCACCGAGAAATACAGCTGCGCGGTGGAGTTGTTGTCGAAGGTGATATTCTTGCTGAGGGTGAGATCCTCCGTGTTGAAGGACTTAACGCGAGGGATGGCATAGAATTGCGGGTTTATGGCCACGCCGTTCTTGTTTGCGCCGCTGAAATAGTGCCACTGGGCGTCCAGGCTCCAATTGCCCAGCGTATAGTCGGCGAAGAGCGTGGCATGGCCCTTCGGATTGGTCGTATAGGAGCGATTGGCCCCCGGGAACTGGATGAGGTCGATCTTGGGAGCGGTGTTCAGCAGGCCGCGAAGGCTGACGCCGCCCGGCAGGCTGTCGTCGATGTCCGCCATGTTGAAATTATAGTCGACCTCGTAATCCTCGCCCTCGGTCGCCTGGAACGCGGCATTGAGAACCTGGGAGAAGACGGCCGTGGGATAATTGGCGGGCGTTGTGTTCGTGATAGGAAAGGGCCGCTGGTACAGAGCGCAGAATGGCGATGTGCCGCCCGGCGAACTGTTGCAGAGTCCTTGAATCTGCGTGTTGGTCCCGTTGACGTTCTGGATCGCGTTACGCAGGTTGATGTTGTAGAAGTCCACCGACGCCGTCAGGCCGGGAATGAAGCTGGGCGTCAGCACCATGCCCACCGTATAGGTTCGCGCCACTTCCGGCACCAGCTTGGTGTTGCCTTGCGTAACGATTTGCGTGCCGTTCCCGGGGGAGTTGGTCAGCAGATCGAAATAGCCGGAGGAGGAAGACGTGCTGGGCTGATAGAGATCGTTCAGTGTGGGCGCGCGGATGTCGATGGATGTCGTGCCGCGGAAACGGATGTCGTCGCTCACATGCCAGTCCAGGCCGACCTTCCAGGTCTGCACCGCGCCGGAGATGCTGTAATCGGTATAGCGTCCCGCCACGTCGACATTGAAAGACTGGATCAGGGGCACATCCTTGACGACCGGGATATTGCCTTCAAGCGCGAATTCCCAAACATTTTGGCTGGCCGTGACGCTGGCGATGGTGTTGTTGTCCCACAAGGCCTGGGTGGGTATGCCGTTGGCGGTAGGATCACCGCAAAGGCGAAGACCCGTGCAATTCACCACCGCGGTCGGCGAGGCGTTGGAATTGACGTCATAGCCGAGCCAGCGCATTTCGCCCGACAGCGCCGCCCGGACCGGACCCGCCGGCAAGTCGAAGACATCGCCGCTGATGCTGCCGGCGAGATCGTCCAAGGTGTTGGTCAGAGAGGCTTCGGTGTTTCTCGACCAATACGCAAAGGCCGCGTTCGTGATCGAGGTCGGCCCGAAGGGGTTCAGCGGAACGCAACCGGGATAAAGATTTCCATACAGCGCGATCGCCGCCGCCGTATCGTTGTAGCACATGATCTGGCCGTTCTGCACCACCGTGTCCGCCTGCGCGTCATGATACTGGTTGTTGCCGTTGTTGACGCCAGTAAGCGAGTCGCGGCTTTCGCCATGGGTGTAATGGAAATCCCAGGTATATTTGCCGAACGTGCCATTGAGACCGGTGGAGACGGAAAGATTGCGCGTCACGGAATTGGTCGCGCGGCCCGGCTGGTTGCTGAGCCATTTCTGCATTTTGAAGATATTGGTGCCGCCCGCCTGGCTGCTGGTGTGGCAGTTGGGATCGACGGCGCAGTCATTCCCGAGCAGCGCCTGTTGGTTCGCATCCAGGTAGGGATTGTCCTTGAAATAGTACTCGGTCTGGCGCCCGTTGTCGATCTGCGAAGGGAAGAACCAGTTGAAAACGTTGGCTTGCGTGGCCGAGCCCTGGACCCAGAAAACGGTATCGTCATTCAGATTGTAACTGAAGCGGGTGAAAGCCTCGGCAGTCTTCAGGGCGGCGATGGCCTCTGTATTTTGAACATTGACACCGTCGCCGCCGATGGAGACCGATCCGGCCACTCCATTAACAACAGGCACGACGCCAGGGTCGAAGGGCCCGATCACATCGTCGCGAACGAACTGCTCACCGTTGACCGAGCAGTTCGTGCAGGCGATTTTACCGCCGAAAGATTCGGTATTCAGGCGGCCTTGCACGATGTTGGTAAAGGGAAAGGCAGCCGTGCCGAGGCCGTATGAAGACTGGTTTGCGGCACCCCCGGGGCGGTTTTTCTTATAGACGGGATCCTCATGATAATATTGCAACGAGCCTTCGATATGGCCGCGGCCGCCGAACAGGCTTGTGCCTCCGGCCACGCCCACCTTGTAGGAGGCGCCGTCGTCATAGTCTGAAATGCCCCCATTGGCTTCGTATTTCACGCCGTCGAAATTCTTGTCGAGAATGAAATTGACCACGCCGGTGATGGCATCGGAACCGTAGACCGCCGATGCGCCGGCGGTCACGACGTCCACGCGGGTCATCAGCATCTGCGGCAGGGTACTCACATCGACGCTGCCGTTCGCGTTCGAGGGCGTGAAGCGCATGCCGTCCAGCAGGACCAGGGTGCGCTGCTGTCCGAAATTGCGCAGATTGAGGAAGTCGCCGCCGCCATTCGAGCCGGCGTTACTCCCGCTGCGCTGCGACGAATCGCCCTGGAAAACCGGCAACTTGTTCAAGGCATCCGCGACGTTGCTCGGGGTGGTGGCCAGCAGCTGCTCGGTACTTACCACGGTCAGGGGCGTGGGGGAGTTGGCGACGTCGGTAATGACGCGCGACCCTGTGACGACCACGGTCTCCACAGAGGCCGCTTGCGCGCCTTGCCCGTTCCCCGATGATCCGGGCGCGGTTTGGGCGCAGACCGGCGAGCTGAACAGACCAGCGAGCAGTGCAATAACCGATACGGTGGATTTTGAATCGCGAAGCATGACTTCCTCCTCTGTGTCGCAGTGTCTTCTCTGCCGGGAGATGGAAACAGCTCCCTGCGCAGTAACATCACCGGAGAAGCCAGTTCCTTGGAGCATCAACTGCAACGCTTCAGGAACCGTGTACAAACCTTTGACCGGATTACTCCGGACCTGAGCCAGTTCGTAAGGGTAAAGAACCACCACCCCTGTCTGCCGTGATAAGGCAGGCAAAGCTTCGGTCAGGTTCACCGCCGAAATATCTACGTTATACTTCGTGGTCTGCGCGTACGATGGTTCTGCGAAGGCAGGTGTTGCAACCGCCAGACATCCGCAGAGTGCGACCGCCGCGAGTGACTCTCCCCTTAACGACATTTTCTGACCCAGCGGGTTGGCACAATATTTTGCCTTCGCACCGGCCTTATGATGATTGAGACCGGCAGCAAGGCCAATCCACCTAAGACCGTCGTCGAAAAAAATGGATCGGTCCGGCGTTGTTGCCCTTTTACAACAAACGGTTCAGCCAAATAGCGGAAAAGCGGACGCGCAAAGTCCCGCCGCCTGCCTGCGCCGCCATCTTCTCGTGCTGAAAAGCCGGACAATGGCGTATCCTGTCGAACGTCAGGTTATGGATAAGTTGGCGTGGCGCCGCCAGGGCGCTTCAGTCCCTGGAGGGTGACTTCTCGCGGCCCGAGGTAAAGCGCACATGCTGCGGGTCGATCCACTCCGCATGTACGCCGAAATTGTTCTCCAACGCGGCGAAAATGGCTTCGATCTGGTCGGTCCTGAACGCGCCGCCGACAGGCAGATTTTCCAGCGCCGGATCTGCCAGCTCGATCTTGATGTCCGAATAGCGGCTGACATCTGCAAGGACTTCCCCCAGCGGCTGCCCGGTATAGATCAGCTGACCCTGCCGCCAAGCCAGTTTACGCCCCAAGTCGGCATTGGACACGACTTCGGGGCGCTCGGCTTTCTGACCCGGCGCAATATCGTGCTGACCCAGCACGATATCGTGTCCCGCGACGATGACGCCAAGGCTTTTCGCGGCGCCGGAAACTTGCCCGCCGGCCGCGGTCGTTACCTCGACGCTTCCCTTGGTGACGCCTACCTCAACCACACCCGTTTTTGACAGATGAACGTCGAATGCGGTCCCGATGTCGCGCACCACATAGTTGTTCGCATTGACCGTGAACGGGCGTGCCTTGTCGTGCACGACTTCAAAATATGCCTCTCCGCGCATCAGCTGAACATCGCGGCGATTACCGGAGAAATCCACATCCAGCCGGCTGTTCGTATTCAGGATCACCGTTGAACCGTCAGCCAGGGTGATCCGCCTCTGGCCGCCGACCGCTGTTTCATAGAAAAGCTTAACGGGGTTCTGCGCCCTTGCCCGACCCTGGGGCTCTGGGTGGAAAAACGCCATTCCTCCCGCGACCGCAATCACAGCTGCCGCGCATGCCGCAAGCCAGGGCCTCGCTCTTTCCAGCGCGGCAGGATGGTTATCGCGCGCGCTGGTCTCCCGCCCGGCTTCATCGCTAGCGGTGAGCAGTCTCAGCGCGTCGAACTCCGACCAAAGATTGCCATATATCGCAATGGCCTCGCGATGGAGCGCACTGCGGTTCAGCCACTCCTGGAACGCCGCCTGATCCTTGGCCGAAACGTCACCCGCATCGAAACGCGCTACCCATGAAGCGGCCTCTGCCTCTATGGCTGCCGTATCGGGAAACGCCAGGATTTTGCCCTTGTCGGTCATTACGTTTTCAAGCCTTGCACGGAACTACTCTGCCTTTTTGGCGCTAACAAATGCCGTTGGAAGCCGCTCAGGCATCTGGGCGGGCATCGGGGAATTCCCGTTCCCCTCCCCAACTGTACTACCGTGAGCCCGCATATAGGATCTGCAGCGCGACAGTCCGAGGGCAACATGGTTTTCAACCGTCCTGACAGAGATATTAAGCCGGACTGCGATCTCCTTTTGTGACATGCCCTGCATCTTGCGAAGTATGAAGACCTTGGCGCATTGGGGCGGCAAAGCGGCAATCGCGCGCGCCAGCAGACGAACCCGTTCTCGACTATCGACAACATCATCAACCGCGGCCTGACTGCTATCCTCTAAGACCTCCTGGTCTTCGAAATCCCCTAGAGGCTCGATTGCCATGGTGGACTGTCTGGCAAGCTCATTCAGGGCCAAGTTCTTGGCAACCTTGAATAAAAAGGCTTTTGGGGTCTCGATCATCCGCCGGGATTCCGCGGCAAAGGCGCGCACGAAGGCCTCCTGCGCAAGATCGTCGGCAGCTTCACGGGATCTGATAAACCGCCTCAGATAGCGTTTAAGAGCTATCTCATTCTCGAGATACGATTCGAGGATCGTCGACAATTCTATGCCCACCTTCGACCGGCCGCCTCGTTACAGGCTAGCGCAGATCTGGCGGAAACGACAGGTGGCAAATGTTTGCGCAACGGTGCCCAACGTCTTTCGCCACGGTGCCCTTTAGGAGAGCCCATAGCGGATCTCCAATATTGGTGAAACCATGCCCGTTTGCCGGCGATACGGATGGGTCGCTTAATGGGCGATACGGATGGGTCGCTTAATGAGGGAAACGATGATTATGCGTTGGATGGTGTCAGCCTTTCCTTGCTGCGCCAAGATGGATAGTACGGTTTGGCCGGAGGTTTATCCCCAGCCAGATCGGCCGTTGGTGCGAGTGCGACATGAATGGTATAAATCTTAACCAATACAATGACTTACTAGAATTTTCACGCTCCCCTTCTGGCGCCGTTTTTTCATCCCATCCGGCAACGTGTGAGGCGCGTCTGCGTGCATTTTTGGCGCGGGTCTGCGCCGTGCCTGAACCGCACTGCCGCTTCCTGAATACCCTGTCGCTGCTGGAGCATATCGGTGCGCGCAAGATCATGGCGACGCAGACGTCTGGCGGCGCGCTGCGCGGCGACACGCTGCGCCATATCGCGGAAGAGGCGCGTCACGCCTGGTTCTTCAAACGTCAGGCCGAGGCTGTGGCAGGCCATGCTCTATCTTATGACGATGCCACGCTCATGGCCGGTCCCCAGGCGCGCGCCTATATGGCGCGGCTGGATGCTTATGTCGCGCGCGCCGTGCAGGGTGCGAGCGCCTATCTTCATATGTCGCTGGTGATTGAGCTG
>Ga0207158_1048_pt1 | contig 29984 bp, 37 predicted proteins | sample Alteio_BWMinHeat_22_FD_153512 | JGI IMG/M metagenome (GOLD analysis project Ga0207158, IMG submission 153512) | Enriched cells from forest soil in Barre Woods Harvard Forest LTER site, Petersham, Massachusetts, United States -... | ecosystem: Environmental > Terrestrial > Soil > Temperate forest >... | reverse complement strand
AGCGGTAATCAGTTTTTCAATCAAAAGGTAGCTTTGCGCCGCAGGCGCGGGACCAATGGCGTGCGCCTCATCACACATGCGCACATGCAGCGCCCTGGCGTCGGCTTCGGAATAGACCGCAATGGTGCGCAGCCCGAGCCGCTTGGCAGTGCGGGCAATGCGGCAGGCGATCTCGCCGCGATTGGCGATCAGGACGGATTTGAACATTAGGCTCCGGGCCGTACGTCGGAACGATACTAGCGCGCGGGCGGCGTGGCTGCTTGGGCTTGTGGACGCTTTGGCGGCACCGGTACGGTCGGCTCGCCTTCCGCCTTGGGCTCGGCCTTCGGGTCAGCCTTGGGCTCCGCGGTGCCTTTCGGCAGCGCCGGCTCGGCATTCATGATGCTGACCGGTGGAATCGAGGCTGCCGAGGGGAAATCGTATTTACTCGACACCGGCTGGCCAGCCGCCGCTTGTCCCGCGGGCGCTTGCTCAGGCGCGCGGGCGACCGGCGCCGGGGCCGCCGGCGTCTTCTCCACGACGGCTTGCGATTTACTCCAGCCCTCGGCGTAGCGTGAAACATATTGATCGAAGACCTGGGCCTTCAGGTTCGCCTTGAGCACGGTAGTGTCGTGCAATAAAGCAAACGCCGCGCACTGATCTGCGGTGCAGCCGTCGGTGGCGAGCACATGGGCGGCGATGCCATAGCGATCAAGCTCGATGGCACGCCGCGCCCGCGCAAAAGCCTCTGTGATGCTTGGTTCGCTCTGTGCGAATTCGGCGGCATCCACCAGCAGCGCCAGGCGCGCGCCGGTATAAGCGACTGCGCTGGCCGCGCTCTCCGGACTTGCAAACACCGATTTCTCGCAAGCCGTCTCAACCGCATCGCCGGCGCCGCCATCGAGGCATGGCAGCACCGAACCCGGCGCCAGCGTACTGAGGCTGAGATCGGCGTTGCGTTGCAACAGCGAACGCCGTTCGGCGGTACGCTGGTCGCGCGTCATATGATCGAGCACGGCATTCACCGCCAGCACGCCGCCGCCGATGACCGCGGCGGCCATCACGAACTTGAATATTCCGGTTAGCGGGCTGCTCATAGATTTCCGATTATTGAATTTTAGCACCTGAGATTTTCACAACTTCCGCCCACTTATCGATATCCTTGCGCAAATAAGAGTCAAACTCTTCCGGCGACTTCACCAGCGGAACCGCGCCCTGCTTGAGCCAGACTTCTTTCACCGCAGGAAGTGCGATCACTTTGTTAATCGCGGTGTTGAGAAACGTAATGACTTCCTTCGGCGTGCCTTTCGGCGCCATGACGCCGAGCCAGATAGTGGCTTCGTAACCAGGCACCGTCTCGGCGACGGTCGGCAGATCAGGCGTCAACGGGTTACGTTGCAAGCCAGTGGTAGCCAGCGCCCGCACCTGCCCGCCTTTGGCGAGCGCGGTCATGGTGGTAACGGCGTCAAACATCATCTGCACATTGCCGGACAGCACGCTGTTGCGCGCGTCGCCCGACGCCTTGTGCGGAACATGCACGATATCGGTGTGACTCATGACTTTGAACAGTTCGCCGGCCATGTGATAGGGCGTGCCGGGGCCGGATGATGCATAATTCAGCTTGCCCGGCTCTTTCTTGGCGAGCGCGATGAATTCCGCCACCGACTTGGCCTCCACCGATGGGTGCACCACCATCAGCAGGTCGGAATAATTGATGGTCGCCACCGGCACGAAGTCGCGCATCAGTTCGTAGGGCTTATTCGACAGCAACGACTCATTGGTGGTGTGGGTATTCGACATCACCAGCAAGGTGTAGCCATCGGGCGCGGATTTCGCGACCGCATCGGTGCCGATCAGGGCTCCAGCGCCTGGGCGGTTCTCGATCACGAAGGACTGCTTGGTTTCCTCCGACAAATGCTGAGCGAGGACGCGGGCATAAACGTCAGCCGGGCCGCCAGCGCCGAACGGCACGATCAACTTAACGACTCGGCTCGGATAGTTTTGGGCGATAGCCGGAAAGGCCGGCAGCGTTGCGAGCAGGACCGGCAACACGATGGCCACGCTCCAACGCAGAAACCTAAACATAAATCCTCCCGGGGGCTTTTTGCTCCGGCTGATATTAATGCCGCGCAATTTTTTACGCCCCGCCAGCCGACTTGAAGCTCGGTGTGAGGTCGCTGGCCGCAGCGAATGCGCCCTTGGCTTCCACCGAGGTCATCGCCACCGTGGTGCGCAGGTCGGTAACGCCGCCGCCCGAGCCCGCCGCCAGCAGCACCGCCGCCATCTGAGTTTCGCTCGGCGCCTCGGCAATCGAGAGGAAGTCGTATTCGCCGAAAGTGACGTAATAGCCGATCAGCTTGCCGCCGGCTTTGGAGAGCAGGCGCGCGACCTGGTCGGAGCGATCCTCCGGCTTGACGATCATGCCCTTGATGGCATCCCGGGTATAACGGCCTTGGGTGATATAGATCGGCATGCGTCCCCTCCTGCTGCCTAGCCTGGCTGCCGCATCTTAATAGATGACGAAAATGAAACCGCGAAGACCAACCCGGCTGAGGCCGGCTTACATCTTTTCGAGTTGGCTTTCCTTGGCCACGCGCTCAAAGGCTTCGCCGGAACTCTTGATCCGATATTGGTAATCGTCGCTTTCCGACGGCAGCAGCTTGACCACGGTATAGCTCCCAGTGGCGGCGGCGCGGCCGAACGTCGGCGAGGTGTAATAGACCATCTCGCCGACCTGGTATTTGTGGCTTTTGAGCACGATCTCATGCGCGGCCACGGGTTGTACCGGCGGGCTCGAGGTGCGGATCATCTTCGGCAGCGACTTGGACGTGGCCCTGGCCGCGCTCGGCGATGCCATCGGGGCGGTCCGGGTTGACTTTGTCAGGGTCGATTTGCCGACCGGGCTACGCGCCGACTTTGCTGCCTTCTTGTCGGCAGCGCGGGCGCTCTTGGCGGCTGGCTTGGCACCCTTTTTAACGGATCGCGCGGCGGTTTTGCCGGACCGCTTGGCGGTTTTTGCTGTTTGCCTACTCATAGGTTCAATATAGCAGCTAATTTAATTTCCGCCCGAAGTTTTTTCAGGCGGAACCTTATTAATTTCAATAGGTTACAACAATGGTTCCGGCTGCACGCCGGCCATATGACAAAGCCGGGAAGCCGTCCGCCCAAGTCCCCCGTGATGCCGACAAGGATGGAACCTTCAAGGTCAGGGGTGCGTTCTCGTGTGGGGAATGTGGAGAATTATCATGCGCGTCTTGTTTGGAATTATTCTCGGCGTCGTTCTTACCGTCGGCGGCGCTTACATCTATGACTCTCATAACGCGCTCGATGCGGTGAATGCTCCTGCGACCGTCGCCCAGCGGCCTTTGGTCAACTGGGACATTGTCAGCGTCAAATGGGAACACCTGACCGTGCGCGCCAAGTCCGAATGGACCCGCGTCGCCGGCTGACCCTTTTTGATCCCTAATACCCGGTACGCTTCCGGCTTGGCTTCAAACGGCAATCCCCGTGTTATTGTGGCTGGTCCACAACGGGGAATGCCCTTGCGCGCAGCCTCGCAACGCTTCGGCTGGTATCTGGCGCTCCTGCAGCTTTTCTTCACGCTGTGCTGGACGGTTTACGCGATCTATTTGCCCAGGCTCGCCGCCAGCGCAGGGATCGCCCCCGGCGCCGTTATCCTGCTGCTGATGCTCGATCAGGCGATCTTCACGGTCTGCGATTTCGCCACTGGCATTGCCGCCGACAAAGTCACGCGTGTAATGGGGCGGCTTGGCATCTATGTGGCGGCGGCGACTGCTGTGTCTTGCGTCGCTTTCATTGCCCTGCCCTTTGTGGCGTCGGCCGGCGCGCCGCTGCTGATTGCAGTAACCGTGCTGTGGACGATCACCTCCTCGGCATTGCGCGCGCCGCCGCTGATGCTGCTCGGCAAATATGCTGCCAAACCCGCGATACCACTGCTCTCCAGTCTCGCAATGCTGGGCTACGGCATCGCTGGGGCACTCGGCCCCTATCTCGCGGTGACCCTGCGCGACACTGATCCGCGCTTGCCATTCGCGGTGGCGAGCATCGTATTGGTGCTCACCACGCTCGGCATGATTACGGCCGAACGCCGACTGGCGAGCGCGCCGCCGCCCGCGGCTAAAAGCCCCTCACCACGCGCCTTCGGCACTATGACAACGCCGGTCATTGTGTTCGCGCTCGGTATGATCGTGCTGGCGCTCGGCTATCAGATGCATTTCGCAATCGACAGCGCGCCGCTATTCCAGCGCTTTGCTAAACCGGGTGAATTGGAGTGGCTGATGCCGGTGTTCTGGATCGGCTTCAACATCTCGATGTTCCCGGCGAGCGCCATCACCAAACGCCTCGGCGGCTACACGGTGATGGGCGGCGCCGGGATGATCGGAGCGCTCGCCATTTTCGGTGCTCACTTTGCGCAAGGGCTGGGGCTGCTGATTGTGGCGCAAGCTGCCGCCGGAGCGGCTTGGGGCGCGATCCTGATGAGCGCCTTCACGGTCGCCTTCGCCATTGGCGAGAACGGCGGCGAAGGCCGCATGTCGGGACTGCTGTTCTCAGCGCTGGCGGCGGCGACTTTGGCGCGCATGGCGATGGTGGCGGCGGGGATCAATGGCAATCCAGCGCTCAAGACTGTGCTGCAATGGCTACCGACTTTGTGCTGGGCGATCGCCGGCGCAGCACTGCTTTATCTGGCGGTTAAGGGCGTACAGCGCTGGGCGACTAAAGCTAGTTAGCGGGCCGAGCTACTTCTGCGTTTTTGAACCCGGCGCGATCGAGCGCGCGGCGCACCACGCCGGACTTCTTGGCGTCTTCAATCAGCGCACTGACGATTTTCAGCGCGGCGGAACGGCCCTTGGGAACCGCGACCGAGATTCCAGTCTGCTGGAAATGTCCAGACAGCACGCGCGCGCCCGGCAGCTTCGGCAGCAACCCTGCAAAAGAGTCATGCGACAGCGCGAAAGCATCGCTCTGCCCAATCGCCGCCATTTGTGTCATCAACTCGACGCTCGGTACTTCCTCAACCGACGCATTTGGCGCGGTGCGGCGCGCGCTGCGCACCGTTGTGGTGTTCGAGATGCCAACCACGCGCACGCCGGAGCGATTGACCTCGTCGATACTCTGAATCTTCGAACCGGCCGGCACCAGATAGGTGCTGGAGATGAAATAATAGGCCGGCCCGAAATCGACCTTGCCTTCGCGCGTCGCGTCGCGCGGCATAAAGGCCACGTCGCATGCACCTGACGCCACCGCGTCGGTCACTTGGCCGGAATTGTCATAGATCTGAAGCGCCAACGGCAGCTTCAGCGCCTCGGCAAAGGCGGTCAGGAGATCGACGGTGACGCCGTGCACCTCGCCCTTGGCATCTTTGATGGCGAAAAACGCCGAACCCGCGGGCGCGGTCACGACCCCGCCGCGCAGCTTTCCGGTCGGCGCGAGTTGCTTAAAATCGTCGGGGTTTGTTTTGCTCACTTGCGTGGCTGATAGTCCTGATTGGTGAAAGCCGGCAAAGTTGGACGCTGGATGACGACAAAGCCGTTCTCGGTACCTTGATGGCAGGCATTGCAGGCGGCGCTGAGCTTGTCGTAGCTGGCAGCAAATTTCTTGAAATCCTTGGCCTCGACCGCCTTCTCAAGATCGACGATCTCCTTGGTGATGACGGCGTCGAGCATCTGGGCAAGCGGAAGATTTTTGAAAACCGGCACGACATCCTGCACGTCGCCCATGATCTCCTTGATCTCGCCAAGCTCGTATTCGGCTAGCGGCCAGTTGCCCGCCTTGGCGGCAAACCAGAGCTTGTTGTGCTCAATGAGGATCACGTTCATGAATTGCTCAAGGCCCGGGACATAGACCTTCGGCGCCGCGGCAGGCGCTGCCGGCGTCGGCGCGGGAGTTTGGGCGAGCGCCGTGACTGGCAACAGCAGGACGAGCACTATGGCGACTATTCGGCAATGCATGGGCGGCCTCGTTTGCAATCGTTTCGGACGCAGACAAATCACTGTCACCGTCGCGTCCACAATGCAAGTTACGGAATGAACATTGGAATTGCTCTAATTTTTATTCCGCATCGCAGTGTCATGAAATAAGGCTAGGATGGCAAGCTTAAGACAAATTGGCGGGAGACCGCGCTTTCAACCGGAGGCGGCTTATGCGTTTCATTTTGGGGATGGTGGTCGGCGCGGCTCTTGTGCTGGGCCTAGCCTATTTGCACGACACCGGGGTAATGCGCGTCGGCCCAGCCACAGCCTTCGTGAACTGGGACACGGTGTTCGCATTAGCGGCGCGCTAAAACTTCTCTACCCAGGGCCGCAGCTCAAGCTCCTGCGTCCATGCATTGCGCGGCTGTGCCAGCACATGCAGATAGCTTGCGGCGATCGCGTCAGGATCGAGCAGCGAATCCGGATTGTCCGGCGGCACGGCGCGGCGCACGCTCTTGATACCGCCGTCAATCACAAAATGCGCAACGTGAATCCCTTGTGGCGATAATTCGCGCGCCATGCTCTGTGCCAGCCCACGCAGCGCAAACTTGGCCATGGCGAACGGCGCCGATTGCGCATAGCCCTTCACGCTGGCCGACGCACCGGTAAACAAAATCGCGCCGTGGCTGCGCGGCAGCATGTGGCGCGCCGCCGCCTGTGCCACCAGGAAGCCGCCGAAGGCCGTGACCTGGATGGCCTTCTCGACCTCGGCTGGGTCGAGATCGGTGAAGGACCCGCGGGTGCGGTAGCTGGCGTTATAGACCACAACATCCGGCGCGCCCGGCCCGGCTTCCATCATATTGGCAAACAGCTTTTCGACTTGGGCGCGGTTGGTGGCGTCGCAGGCATAAGCCTTGGCGCCGGTTTCCTTCGCCAACCCGTTGAGTTTGTCGACCGAACGCGCGGCCAGCGCGACGCTCATGCCCGCTTTGGTGAAGGCGCGCGCCAGCGAGGCTGAAAGACCGGCACCGGCGCCGACGATCAGTGCGGATTTGTAATTCATGCGGCTACTTCACGCACGCCGCCGCCAGCCATTTTGATTCGGTCGTCAAAGTAGATACGGTTTTCTGACCCATGATCGTCATGGTCGATGTTGTGGTGCTTGAGGTGTGCTGCGGCGAATGGACAGTGTAGGTCATCGTCATGTCGATCGATCCTTGCTTGGGATCGCCGCACTGCATCTCGAACAGAATGACGTTGCCGTTTTCCTTGACGTTGAGCTTCTTGCACTGCTGCGCCTGATCCTTGAACGATGCCTGGATCATCTTGACCGGATCCTTGGCGTCCTCGGGCTTCACGCAATCGGTCGAAACCTTTTGCGGCTCGGCTTTGCCATTAACGCTGCTGATTTCGGTATCTTGCCAGGCTCCAGGCTGGATCTCATTCGCGGCGCGGGCCGGGCAAGCGATCATCGCGCCGAATAATATGAACAATCCGAAACCGCCCACGCGAGCAGTGGTACCCATGATGCCCCCCTCCTTGAGATGGCGCGCGGTCTCCGCACGCTTTACATCCTAAACACCCCAAACTTCGTCTCCGGCACCGGCGCGTTGAGCGCGGCGCTGAAAGCCAAGGCCAGCACGCGGCGGGTTTCCGAGGGCGCAATGATGCCGTCGTCCCACAGCCGTGCGGTAGCGTAATAAGGATTGCCTTCGCGCTCGAACTGATCGCGCAGCGGCGCCTTGAATTCCTCTTCCTCTACCTCGGTCCACTTCGCGCCGCCGGCTTCGATATTGTCGCGCTTGACGGTGGCGAGCACCGAGGCCGCCTGCTCGCCGCCCATCACCGAGATGCGCGCGTTCGGCCAGCTGAACAAAAAGCGTGGGCCATAGGCGCGGCCGCACATGCCGTAATTGCCGGCGCCGTAGCTGCCGCCGATGATCACGGTGATCTTGGGTACCCGCGCGCAGGCGACCGCCGTCACCATCTTTGCACCATCCTTGGCGATGCCACCGGATTCCGCATCGCGGCCGACCATGAAGCCGACAATGTTCTGCAGGAACAGCAGCGGAATGCGGCGCTGGCAACACAACTCGATGAAATGCGCGGCCTTCAGCGCGCTTTCCGAAAACAGGATGCCGTTATTGCCGAGAATGCCGACCGGCATGCCATGAATGCGGGCAAAGCCGGTTACCAGCGTGGTGCCATAAAGCTGCTTGAATTCGTCGAATTCGGAGGCGTCGACGATGCGCGCAACAACCTCGCGCACGTCATATTGCTTTTTCAGGTCGGCCGGCACGATGCCATCTAGCTCGGCAACGTCGAAAACGGGATCGCGCGACGCGACCAGCGGAATATCAACGGTCTTCTTGCTGTTCAGATTGGCGACGATGCGCCGTGCCAGCGACAGTGCATGATAATCATCCTGCGCCAGATGGTCGGCGACGCCCGACTTGCGTGCATGCAGGTCGCCGCCGCCGAGATCTTCAGCGCTCACGACCTCGCCGGTCGCGGCCTTAACCAACGGCGGGCCGCCGAGAAAGATCGTGCCTTGATTTTTGACGATGATGGTCTCGTCCGACATCGCCGGCACATAGGCGCCGCCAGCGGTACAGGAGCCCATCACCACGGCAATTTGCGGAATCCGCATCCCCGACAGCGTCGCCTGGTTGAAGAAGATGCGGCCGAAATGCTCGCGATCGGGAAACACGTCGGTTTGATGCGGCAAATTCGCGCCGCCGGAATCGACCAGATAGATGCACGGCAGCCGATTCTCGCGCGCGATCTCCTGCGCGCGCAAATGCTTCTTCACCGTCATTGGAAAATAAGTGCCGCCTTTGATGGTGCTGTCATTGCACACCACCATGCATTCGCGGCCCTCGATGCGGCCGATGCCAGTGATCAGGCCGGCGCCGTGGATGGCGTCGTCGTACATGCCGTTGGCGGCGAGCGGCGACAGCTCCATGAATGGCGAGCCGGGGTCGACCAGGTTCATCACGCGGTCGCGCGGCAACAGCTTGCCGCGTCCGACGTGGCGCTCGCGCGCTCTCTCCGGGCCGCCCAGCGCGGCTTGCGCGCGGCGTGCCTGCAAATCTGCCACGAGCGCACGCATCTTGTCGGCATTGGCGCGAAATTCGCCCGAGTTCTTGTCGATTGACGACGCCAGAATCGCCAATGATGCCTCCCCGATGACCTTTGGCAGGGTGCCTTGACGGAACCCGGAACGCAATGGCGGGCCAAAAGCGGCATTTCAACGATTTTGGAACCGGAATGGCGCGGCAACGTTCTGATTAAGTAGCCAACAAGTCGAGTTTCGTGGGGTTTCCAGAGGAGGCTGAAGTGAAACGTGCAACTTTGTTATCGACCGTAGCGGCAACGCTGCTGCTGACCGCCGGCACCGTATCGGCGCAGGACATTAAGAAGGACGCTGCTCCCGCGCCTGCCCCGGCCGCGCAACAGACTGCGCCGGCCGAGAAGGTCGCCCCGAGCATGAAGGCCGGCGAAAAGAACGCCGATACCCACAAAGCGCCCGCGACTGTTGGTCAGGCGCCGGGGGCGCCGGATGCCGACAAGACTCGCGCCAGCGACAAGGGAGCGATGGATAAGGGCGCCATGGATAAGGGCGCGCCCGATGCCAAAGCAAGCGCCGATGTAAAATCAAAGGCGAATGAAAATGCCGCTCAGGCTCCGGCCGCTTCCAAGTCGAGCGAGGCCAAGCCGGATGCGAAGATGGCTCCGGCCACCACCGGTCAAGGCGCGGCGGCGGGCTCCGCCAAGCTCTCGACCGAGCAGCGCACCAAGATCAGCGCTGCGTTCAAACAGCATCGCGTGGAACCAGCGCATCTGAACGTGTCGGTATCTGTCGGCACCCGCGTTCCGGACAGCGTGCACTTCTATCCGATACCACAGGAAGTGATCGTGATCTATCCGGAATGGCGCGGCTATGACTACATCCTGGTCGGCGATGAAATCGTCGTCATCGATCCGCGCTCGCACGAAATCGTTGCGGTCCTCGAGGCCTAACGATATCGCGCATTGATGCGAATACACGGCCGTGGCGGGAAAGCCGCGGCCGTGCCGCATTGGCGCCGCGTTTTGCCGCAGATGGAACGTCGCGCGCGCCCGCGAGTTGTCCCTGCGATCCCCCACAAATACGGCATGAACCGAAAGGAATAACCTATGAACAAAGATCGCATTCAAGGCAGCGCCGAACAAGCTAAGGGCAAAGTGAAGGAAGTCGCCGGCAAAGTGACGGGCGACAGCAAGCTTGAGACCGAAGGCAAGGCGCAGCAGATCGCCGGCAAGGTGCAGAGCACCGTTGGCGGCATCAAGGACGTGGTGAAGGAAACCGTCAACGATTAGTGGCCGCGATAAGCCTAAATTGGAAAACCCGGCGCTTGCGCCGAGTTTTTCGCTATGCGCAATTTGGCTGCTTCACTCAGGCTATGCAGGCGTATTAGGCTTTGCCCCCGGCGGAGGAATGCCATGGGCGCTAAAATCGGCGACTATAAGGACCTGAAACTCAAACTCGACGGCCTGGTACCGCCAGGGCATGGCTTTCACCGCAATCTGCTGTTCGATGCAATGTACGCGTCGCTGCCGCGCGACCCGCAGGTCAAAGTTCAGATCTACAACGCCGAGATCCTGCCAGGCGGCTTTACCAATTGGCATTGCCACAATGGCACGGCATTTTTCGTGGCGTTACAGGGCCAATTCGAGGCGCATTTCCAGGAAGGCATATTGGTCAAGGCCAAAGCCGGCGAATGCTATTCCGAGCCGATCGCCAAATTTCACCGTGGGCATAACCCGCACCCCGACCTGCCCTATCTCTGCATTGGCCTGTGCTTCACTTCGCCCGACCGCGAGCATGTCACCAATTCGGTCGGGCGGCCCTGGTGAAAAGCTATTCCGCCGGATGCGGCGCGGTGCCGGCGAAATGTACGCCGCGTGCCTCCAGACCGAGACCCGCCAACAGCGCGACGGCGATGGCAATGCGCTAGCCACCACCGCCAGGGCAAAGGCGTAATCGCCGCCATAATGGCTAGCGAGCCCAGCCTGTAACGTGGCGTTGCCGGAAGCGAGCAGATTGCCGGAGTTGATAGGTAAAGCCAGGGAATGTGCAGCGGACCTCCTCTGGGGACAGTTCGTTCAAACGCGCCGGCACGATGCCCCAAGCACCCTGCACCGCCACCTGCATCAGGAACGCGCCTATCGCGAGCAATACCGGCGTCGTGCCGTAAGCCCACAACGGGATGACGGGCAGCGCCAGCAGCGATGCGATCACGCGAAGAAAATTCCGCCAATGATTGCGCGGATATTGTAGACAACCGCAATCGCGCCGACCTCATGCGGCGAAAGCTTACGCTGCACTTCGAGGAACGTTAGATACAAATCCTGCGTGCCGTGGCTGAAGAAATTGAACGCCGTCATGGCACTGCGTTGTTTGGAGGTCAGGGCACGCAAATTGCCAAGGGCGTCGGATAGAGCCATGTTCGTTGACCTAATGTGATGCCGCCACCGCCTTTATTGGCATACCAATAAATTCCACCGGCCGTGTTCGGTTCCGCAGTGGGCCGCTATGGGCATTATATTTTGTCAGGCAGTGGGCTAATTACGCCTTGAGTACCGTCGGCCAGTCGACCTCGTCCTCGGCCAGCACCCATGGCTCCTTGATGCCGGCATCGTACCATTCGCGCCAGGCTGGCAGCGCCATCACCGCATCCATATAGGCCCGCGTCTCGGCGCCGACTGGGACATCATAAGTGCGCAAGCGTGACACCACCGGCGCGTACATCGCATCGGCCGCGCCATAGCGGCCGAACAAAAACGGTCCGTTTTGCCCGAAGCGCGCACGCGCGCCGCTCCACATTTCCTCGATGCGCTTTACGTTCACCGCCACTTCCGGCGTCAGTTCGCGCTTGATCACCGGGCGCCACATATTCATCGGCAGCAGACGCCGCAGCGGTAAAAATCCGCCATGCATCTCGTTTGAGATGGCGCGCGCATGGGCGCGCGCTGCCATGTCCATCGGCCACAGGCCGGCGGCTGGAAACTTCTCGGCCAGATATTCCAGGATCGCCAGCGATTCCCAGACGTGGACATCGCCATCGATCAGCACCGGCACCTTGCCGGTGCCTGAGAACGCGCCGACCTTGGCCTTGAAGTCAGCGGCGTTGAGCGAAATTACCGTTTCCTTAAACGGGATACTGGCCACTTTCATGGCGATCCACGGCCGCATCGACCAGGACGAATAGTTTTTGTTACCGATGATCAGTTTCAGCGTCACCGGAATCATGCCTTCTTCGGTTGCGGCGGCATTTCCGGCGTCTCGACCGGGCCGCCGGCTTTCTTCCAGGCGCCGAAGCCACCCTGGACGTGCGCGACGGGTTTCAGTCCCATGCGTTGGGCAATCTGGGCGGCCAGCGCCGAGCGCAAGCCGCCCGCGCAGAAGAACACGAAACGCTTGTCCTGTGCGAATTGCGGCTTGTGATACGGACTTGCCGGATCAATCCAGAACTCCAGCATGCCGCGCGGACAGTGAAACGCGCCTGGTACCTTGCCGTCGCGCTGCAATTCGCGGATATCGCGGATATCGACCAGCACGACATCGTCCTTGCCGGCTAGCTTGATTGCCTCCTCGACCGGCAGCGTCTCGACCTCATGCTCGGCGGCATCGACGAGGACTTTGTATCCGGTGGTGATGATCTGCGGCATGCGTGCTCCTTTCCCTTATGGTGGCAGAGCGGCGGCGGCGGCTCAAGCTCAGGCCGGTTGAAGCGGAACGCCCAAGCAGGCACCATGCGCCTCGAGGATTCGCAATGCAGATTCTGACCCCGCCCGACAGTCTCGCCTTGGCCTGGTTTCTAGGAGCCTGGCTCGTCTATTCGATCGTGATCGAGAGGACCGCCAAGGGCCATAGCAGCCTCAACGCGCGGATGAACCACTATCGCGACGAATGGATGGAGCAGTTGCTGGCGCGCGAAATGCGTATGGTGGACGCCCAGGTAACCGCAGCGCTGCAAAACGGCACGGCGTTCTTCGCCTCCACAAGCCTGATCGCCATCGGCGGCACGCTCACGCTGCTGCGCTCAACCGATGAAATATTGACCATGGTGTCGGTATTACCGTTCGGTGCGACGTCCTCGCGAGTTTTGTGGGAAATAAAGATGCTGGGGCTCGCCGTCATTTTCGTCTATGCATTCTTCAAATTCGCCTGGTCGTACCGGCTGTTCAATTATTTCGCGATCATGGTCGGCGCTGCGCCACCGCCGCGGGAAAAGAATACCGCCCATGCACAAGCCTTCGCTCACCGCGCCTCGCGGCTCTGCGCCGACGCCGGCCGCCATTTCAACCGCGGCCAGCGCGCTTTCTTCTTTGCGCTCGGCTATCTCGGCTGGTTCTTGGGGCCGCTGCCGCTGGCGCTGACGACAACCGGCATTGTCATTGTGATGTGGCGGCGGCAATTCGCATCGGAATCACGATTGGCGTTCGAGGCCGATGTCTCGGCGCCGAAACCTCGTACGCGCAAGAAAAATCCTTAGGCCATTCCCATCAGCACCGCGACAACCGCTACGATCACTACCGCAATGCTGATGGCGACGACGGTAATAAGCCGCTCGCTCCACTCCGCCGGAAGCCCGATGCCGCGATAACCGGCGGTTTCAGCCGGAGACGTGGAATTATTATCGATTGACATGGGCTGATCCCCGTGAGGCATCGCTTGGATGGTGCGCGAGAACGCGGACGCGAACTCGGGCGCACGAATCGCCCATGATCGATCGATGGTAACTTTATGACAGATTTTCAACAATCGGAATCGGGGCCTCCCGCTCGCGCCAGAGGCTAGCTGGATTGCGGCCCCGGCAGCAGTTCGCTGGTGTATCCGGCGAGCCAATAGGCGATAAGCCCGATCCATTCATGGGCGGCCGTATCCATCCTCGCAAGCCCGCCGCTCAAGACATTCCAGGGCCGCAAGTTGCCGCGCGAACGGGTCTGCCAGGCGACCGGATAAGCCTCCACGGCAAACCCGATGCGGCGAAAGCAGCCGATCGCGCGCGGCATATGTTGCGCCGAGGTCACCAGTAGCCAATGCTCGCCGGCTTTTGGTTTCACCAGGTCTTCGGTGAAAGCGGCATTTTCAACGGTGTTGCGAGAGCGCGATTCCAGCAGCACGCGACTGCGCGGCACACCCAGACTGTCGAGCAAAGGGTACAAATAATCGGCCTCGGCCGGTTCGTCCGCCAGCAGGCTGGCGTCACCGCCCGAATAGACAACCCGCGCATTCGGGAAGTCATGGGCAAGCCTAGCGATCGCGATGACACGTCCGGCGTCGCTGCTGACCACGGTCTCGCCGTAGTCCCGCGACAGCACCGGTGAAATAGCCCCACCCAGCACCACGATGCCATCTGGCGTACCGCGCGAAGAATCCCAGGGCGGAAAACGCTTCTCCAGCCCATGAGCGAGCAGATTGCCGAGGGGCGAGAAGCCGGCAAACGCCAACAGAACCAAGCTGCCAACCATCAACCGCATGCCGGCACGTCGAAAGCGCGTCGCCAACAGTACGGTGCCAAACAGCGCGAGTACGATGAGCAGATTTGACGGCAACAGCAGGAAGGCGGCAGTCTTGGACAGGATAAAGAACATAGGCGTCCGATCCTCCTGCGCGCCGCGGGTTAAAGGGTGTTCTTCCAGTCCTCGTAGCGTTTCTTGTTCTCGTCGTTTGGCGGATAGAGTCCGGGGAGCTTGGCTCCCTTCTCCACTTCCTGCACCAGCCAGCTTTCCATCAGTTCGTGCTCGGCGCCTTCATCGGCAACGAAGTCGACCAGAGCCGCCGGGATCACCACCGCGCCGTCATCGTCGGCGACGATAATGTCGTTTGGAAAGATCGCGCAACCGCCGCAACCGATCGGCTCGTTCCAGCCGACGAACGTCAACTGATTGACTGAAGCAGGTGCGGCGACCCCCGCGCACCAGACCGGCAATCCGGTATCTAGGACGCCGTGTTTGTCGCGCATCACACCGTCGGTGATCAGCGCCGTGACACCGCGCTTGACCATGCGCATGCACAAAATGTCACCGAATATTCCAGCGCCGGTCACGCCCATGGCGTCGGTGACCACCACGCAATTTTCCGGCATGGCTTCGATCGCGGAGCGCGTCGAAATCGGGGCAGACCAACTCGCCGGCGTCGCCAGGTCCTCGCGCACCGGAACGAAGCGCAATGTGAAAGCCGGCCCGACGACGCGCTTGCCGGAAAAGCCAAGCGGCATCGCGCCCGCCATCCAGGAATGGCGGATACCCTTCTTCAACAACATGGTCGTAATGGTGCCGGTGGTGACCGTGGCCAGCGTCTTGAGCGTTGAAGTCATCGTGTTCCCCAGTAATTAGGCGGCGGTGCGGCCGAGCCGCTCGTCGCGGCGGCGCAGATAGGCGACCAGCGGAATGGCGAGCAATACCATCCATGTTTTGCCAACAATCTGGCCGAGCAGAAAGTCGAGCGATCCGAAAGCAAGCCACAAGAACACGATCGAATCCACGATCAAACCGACCAGGCTCGACGCCACGACAGCCAGCACCATGCGGCGGCGTGCGAGTGGCGTATAGACCGCAAAATCAGCGAATTCCGACAGCAGAAATGCGGCTGCCGAAGCCAACACCAGCGTCGCCGGCGCGAGGCCGGCCGAGATCACTGCGCCGGCGACGATAGCGCCAATGCCGAATTCCACGCCTAGACGCCTTTGTACAAGGTCGCGGAGCACCAGAGCAGCGCCGATCATCAGCACGCCGGACGGTGCCATCAGCCCCGGCGCGACCGGCAGCAAACATGGTCCATTCGGTACGCAAACCGTTCCGACGTGACCGATCATCCAATTGGCCAGCGGAATGGTCAGGCAGAACAGCACCAGAAATACCGCTCCTTCAATGTTCTTTTGCTTTTCTCTGCCGCCTGTCGTCATGTTGCGCTCTGCCCGCTGATGAATTTCGCAAAACCCTGCGCCCGCAGTTGGCAGGCCGGGCATGTGCCGCAGCCATAGCCCCAATCGTGGCGCTTGGCACGATCGCCCAAATAACAGCTATGGCTGTCCTCGATCACGAGATCAAGCAAGCCTTTACCGCCTATGATCTCGGCCATGGCGAAGGTAGCAGCCTTGTCGATCCACATCAGCGGGGTATGCAACGTAAACCGCTTATCCATGCCGAGCGTCAGTGCGACCTGCATGGCTTTCACGGTGTCGTCGCGGCAATCGGGATAGCCGGAATAGTCGGTCTCGCACATGCCGGCGACGATATGGCGGGCGCCGCGGCGAAAAGCGAGCGCGCCGGCAAAGCAGAAGAAGATGAGATTACGGCCGGGCACGAAGGTGGTCGGCAAGCTGTTCTCGGCGATTTCGATTGCGGTGTCGCGCGTCAGCGCCGTGTCGGAGATGGCAGCTAGCGCGTCGAGCTTAATGGCGTGGTCGTCGCCGAGCCGCGCTTTCCATTCAGGTTTAAGACCGACGATACGTTCGCGGATACGCGGGCGCACGCTGAGCTCGACTACGTGTCGCTGGCCATAGTCGAATCCGACCGTCTCCACTCGGGCGAAATGCTCCAGCGCCCAAGCGAGACATACAGTGGAGTCCTGGCCGCCGGAGAACAGAACAAGCGCGCTGCCGGCATGTTGCTCAGCGATCAATCCCACGTCGGCGCCCACGCAACCTTGACGATGCGGCCATCGCGGCGGCCAAGTCCAGTGATCTCCTTGATCTCTGCATCCGAAAGGTCGAAACTCAAATTGCCGAGATTCTCTTCCAGCCGCTCGACCCTGCTGGTGCGGGGGATCACCACAACGCCCTGCTGTGTCAGCCAGCGCAGACAAACCTGTGCCGCGGACTTGCCATGCACCTTGCCGATTTTCTCCAACACCTTGTCGCCTTTGGCGCCGCCGCGCGCGATCGGGCTATAGGCCACTACGGCCATTCCGGCCTTGCGGCAGGCTGCGATCACTTTGTCCTGGTCGAGAAACGGGTGATATTCGATCTGATTACACACCAGTGGCTCGCTTGACACTTTATTGGCCTCGGCGAGCAGCGCCACCGTGAAGTTCGACACGCCGATCTGACGGGTCAGCCCCGCTTGTTTCATTCTGGCCATGGCGCCGAGTGTTTCAGCCAGCGGCACTTTCGGATTCGGCCAATGGATCAAAAGCAGGTCGATGACGTCGAGCCGTAGCTTGACAAGACTCCCTTTCACCGAGCGTTCGAGTTCGTGTGGCGCCAGCGACTCGGGATGCACCTTGGTGGTGACCATGACCTTGGCCCGCAAGCCGGAAGCGTGCACGCCCTCGCCTACCTCGGTCTCATTCTCATACATTTGCGCGGTGTCGATGTGGCGATAGCCGAGCCGGATCGCCTGCTCGACCAAACGCGCGCAGTCACGCCCGCGCAGCGACCAAGTCCCGAGACCGACAATCGGGATTTTAAAGTCTTTGGCTTCTACAAAGTTCATCGCAAATACCTGTCTTTCATTTACCTTCTGAATCATTGGCGAAGCCGAGCAGAAACAAGGCCCGTCGGCCGGTTTCGCGGCTGGTGCACGCCGCCATCATAGGATTGGCCATGCTGCCCTGGAAGTAGTCGTATAAAAATGCGCAGCCTTTGTCGCACAATACGATCCAGGCTCGTTGCATGTCGCGAAGCTTGCCCAGTTGCTCGTCTTCGAGTTTCGTCCGAAAATAAAAATCCAGCTTTCGTTATCATCAAGGCGTGTCCCACACCGGCGCGTGGGGTGGGTTGACGACGCGCATATTGGTGGCGCTAAGCTTCTTCAACTCCGCCATTTCGGCACCCGACAATTTGAAATCGAACACGTCGAGATTGGCTTTGAGGTGATCCCGATTGGTCGAGCGCGGGATGGCAACGAGGCCGAGTTCGATTAGATAGCGCAGCGACACTTGCGCCGCGCTTTTGCCGTGCGCATTGCCGATGCGCTTGAGCGCCTCGGCGCCCGGCACCTTGCCGCGCGCAATCGGCACATAGGCTACCACTGCCATGCCACGTTTCTTGGTGGCGGCAATCAATTTGTCCTGGTTGATGAACGGATGCACTTCGATCTGGTTGCACACCAGCGGCTCGGTCGTCACCTTCCACGCCTCATCAAGCAGCGCAGCGGTGAAGTTAGAGAGGCCGATATGCTTGGTCTTGCCATCTTTCTTGGCCTTGCAGAGCGCTCCGATGGTGAGTGCGAGCGGCACGGTTTTGCTCGGCCAATGGATAAGCAGCAGGTCGACCTGCGGCAGTTTCAGGTTGACCAGGCCCTGATCGAGCACGCGAGCGAAGTCGTCCGGCATTGCATCGTCCTGCCGTATCTTAGTCGTGATGAACACGTTCGCGCGTTTGACACCGGAGGCGCGCAATGCCTCGCCATTTTCCTTTTCGTTGCCGTAGTGCGCGGCGGTGTCGAGATGGCGATAGCCGACCTCGAGCGCGATTTTGATGGCCTGTACACCAGCCTCGCCGGTCAACTGCATAGTGCCAAGACCGATTTGGGGAATCCGGGCCCCATTGGCTTCAACGAATTGCATCACGATCTCCTTGGACATTGGCTCGAATATGAGGCGGCAGGCGGGCGGCGTATTTAAGAATGCCTCCATAGGCAGCGTACTGCTAACGGATTCCGGCATCTACATTGGAATAATTCGAGAGTAAAAATAAGGACTTGCAAGAAACGGTTTTAATGCTTTTGTGATAGGCAACCCCTAGCGTGGAAACCGCATGCATAAGCTTTTTGTTCTTATTGGCCTGATGACGCTGGTAACTTTGGCGCCCGCCGCGGTGCGTGCGGAAGACCTGACGCTTACCATCAAGGACCACAAGTTTACGCCGGAAGAAATCAAGGTGCCGGCGAACCAGCGGGTGATGATTACCGTCGTCAACGAGGATGATACGGCGGAGGAATTCGACAGCACCGCCTTGAAGGTCGAGAAAGTCGTTCCAGGCAAGTCCAAGGGAACCGTTCGTATTGGCCCGCTCGCACCCGGCCGCTATCCGTTCATCGGCGAATATCATGAAGCCACCGCCAAGGGCGTGGTGATCGCGGAATAAAACATGCTCGGCGCACTCATCATCGTATTTCGCGAAGTCATCGAGGCCGGCTTGATCGTCGGCATCGTAATGGCGGCAACGCGCGGCGTTGTCGGCCGCGGACACTGGGTCGGCATCGGCATTGGTGCCGGTGTAGCGGGAGCCGCTATTGTGGCGCTCTTCGCTGGAGTGATCTCGCAAGCATTCGAAGGTGCCGGCCAGGAATTGTTCAATGCCTGTATCCTCGGCGTCGCGGTAATCATGCTGATGTGGCACAACGCCTGGATGGCGCGGCACGGCCGCGAGATCGCCGCCGAAATGAAGTCGATTGGCACCGCTGTCAGCGAAGGCGCAAAGCCCCTCACCGCGCTCGCCATCGTGGTCGGCCTCGCGGTGCTACGCGAAGGCTCCGAAGTGGTGTTGTTCCTTTATGGGATTTTTGCCTCGGGAACGTCGGGATCGGCCTTGCTTGTCGGCGGTCTGCTCGGCATTGCCGCCGGCGCGGCTTTCACGGCGCTGACTTATTTTGGGCTGCTGGCGATTCCGAACCGCCACATCTTCTCGGTCACGAGTTGGCTGATCGCACTGCTCGCCGCCGGCATGGCAGCGCAGTCGGTGCAATTCCTCAACAATGCCGGATTTGTCGAAGTGCTGGGCCGCACGGTCTGGGACACGTCGTGGATTTTGTCAGAAGGCAGCCTGCTCGGCCGCCTGCTGCATACGCTGATTGGCTACACCGAGCGCCCAACCGAACTACAGTTGATGACTTATATCGCGACGCTGTTTGCGATGTTCCTGCTGATGCGCTTCGCTCGCTATTCGCCGCAGAAGCCGGTGACGGCTTAAAACTACCGTCGTCTTCCACCTAGTGCCGCAAACGCCGCATCGGGAGCGCTGTCGATCAGCTTGAGCAGCGCACGCGCAGGACCCCGTGGATGACGCTTGCCCTGCTCCCAGTTGCGCACAGTCTCGATCGGCACTTCGATCTTTTCGGCAAAGGCCGCCTGGGTCAGCCCGCAGCGCGATCGCACATGACGCACGAAAGCCGCTGGATCGTTATGATCGACGGTCCGTTCATGACCGTCGGGCATGATTTCGACAATCCGACCATCGGCTTTCAGCCGCACCCGCATCATGGCCCGCCTCCATCGAAGTAGGCCAATGCACTAGCTGATTCGCGGGTAGCAAAAGTTAATGCAATAACCGCAGGGATTACTGCGTCTTCTCGAAAATCTCACGCCCGATCAGCATCCGCCTGATTTCGCTTGTTCCCGCTCCGATTTCATAGAGCTTAGCGTCGCGCAGCAAACGGCCTGTCGAGAAATCGTTGATATAGCCGTTGCCACCTAGGCACTGGATCGCCTCCAGCGCCATCCAGGTCGCGCGCTCGGCGGCATAGAGAATGGCGCCCGCGGCGTCCTCGCGCGTGGTGCGGCCCTCGTCGCAGGCGCGCGCCACCGCATATACATAAGACTTGGCGGCATTCATGGTGACATACATGTCAGCGAGCTTGGCCTGCACCAACTGGAACTGCCCGATCGCCTGGCCAAACTGTTTGCGCTCGTGCACGTATGGGATCACCACATCCATGCAGGCCTGCATAATGCCCAGGGGACCCGCAGCCAGCACCACGCGCTCAAAATCGAGGCCGGACATCAGCACGTTGACGCCATTGCCAATCGCACCCAACACATTTTCTTCCGGCACTTCGCAATCGGTGAACACCAGTTCGCTGGTGTCGGAGCCGCGCATGCCAAGCTTGTCGAGCTTCTGCGCCGGCGCGAAGCCTTTCATCTGCTTTTCGACGATGAAGGCGGTGATGCCGCGCGCGCCGGCGGTGCGGTCGGTCTTGGCATAGACCACCAGCGTATCGGCAACCGGCCCGTTGGTGATCCACATTTTCGAACCGTTGAGAACGTAACGGTCGCCCTTTTTGTCGGCATACGTGCGCATCGACACTACATCGGAGCCGGCACCCGGCTCCGACATCGCCAGCGCGCCGACATGTTCGCCGGAAATCAGCCTGGGCAGATATTTCTTTTTCTGCGCGGCACTGCCGTTGCGGTTGATCTGGTTGACGCAGAGATTGGAATGCGCGCCGTAAGACAGGCCGACCGAGGCGCTGGCGCGCGAAATCTCCTCCATAGCCACGCAATGCGCGAGATAGCCCAAGCCCGCGCCGCCATCTTGCTCAGCCACCGTAATGCCATGGAGGCCGAGCGCGCCCATCTCCGGCCATAGATCCCGCGGAAACGTATTGCTGCGGTCTATCTCGCCGGCGCGCGGCGCGATGCGGTCATGCGCAAAAGCGCTGACCGACTGGCGCAACATATCGGCCTCGGACCCGAGGCCGAAATCGAAGCCTGCCCAGGCATTGGGTATCATTGCGTGCGCTCCCGCGCCCCGCTGGGCGCTGGCCGCAACTCTATAGGCTGGCGCTCACGCTGTCAGCGCCTCACGCGGCGGCATCATGCGGGCATTCTGCTTGGCCTGCGCCAGCAGCCGGTCGATGGTCTTGGCAGGCGCCGGCTTTGCGAACAGGAAGCCCTGCATCTCGTCGCAGCCCGCCAACCGCAACAAGACGCGCTGCTGCTCGGTCTCAACACCTTCAACCAGCACTGATAGCCCCAGCGCTCGGCCAAGCGCCACGATCGCCTGGATGATGACCCCGCCATTGGCGGAGTTGCCGAGTGCGGTGACAAAGCTTCGATCGATCTTGAGCTTGTCGAGCGGGAAACGCTGTAGATAGCCCAGGTTCGAATAGCCCGAGCCGAAATCGTCGAGCGCGATGCGCACACCGAGCTTGTGCAGGTCCTCGATGCGCTTGACCATCTCGTCCGGGTTGTCGATCAAAACGCCTTCGGTGATTTCAAGCATCAGCCGCGACGGCGCAACACCGGTCTCGGCCAGGACATCGCGCACCAAGTCGACGATCGAACGGTCGCGCACTTGCAGCGGCGACAAATTGACCGCGACATAGAGTTCCGGCCAGCGCTTGGCTTCGATAAGAGCACGGCGCAGCACGAAAGCGCCGAGCTTGTCCATCAGGCCTATTTGCTCGGCAACGGGAATGAACACCGCCGGCCCGATCGGCCCGCGCGTTGCATGAGTCCAGCGCAGCAGCGCCTCGACACCGACGATGCGGCCGCCTTGCGCGGCAACGATCGGCTGATAGTGCAACTCCAATGCCTCGGCAGCGATGGCGCGCGGCAATTCGCGGCGGATGAAATTCTGGTCCTTCGACAGCGTATCAATCGACTGCTCGAATGCAACGACGATGCCCGATCCCTTTTCGGCAGCGGCCCGCAAGGCGAGACGGGCGTGCCGCACGAGTTCGTCTGGCCTATTGGCGTCCCGCGGCACCTGGGCATAACCGGCATATGCACCGATCCGCACTTCGGTGTCGCTGCGATGCAAATCAGCAATGGCGCCGATCATCGAACGCAGCATGGTGCGAGCATCAACATCCCCGTCGCAGATCACCGCAAACTCCGTGGTCCCCATGCGGCCGAGCGTGGCGTTTGCCGGCAGATAATCCTTCGTACTCATGACCGCGTCGGCGAGAAACTCCTCGCGGCGGATCATGCCGATTTCTTCGTCGATTTCGTGCAATCCGGATAATTCGAGCAACGCAAAAGTCAGCGGTTTTTGCCCGAGACGGGCGGCAATCGCGGCCTCAAGCAGCACAAGCATCTTGCGGCGATTGGGCAAGCCCGTGAGTGTGTCTTCATCGGCGGCACGCGCGGCTTGTGCTTCGCTCGCATTCAATTCGTGACGCGCGCGACGCAACTGCCAGAGCGAAAATCCGGCAAAGCTCACCAGCAAAATCGCGATGCCGGCGATGATCGGCATCAGCCGGTGCATGGTCTGCATGCCTGGATATGCCTTGTCCCAGGTGAAGAAGCCGTCGATGCGGCCATGCGCATCCATTACCGGTTGCATTTCGCGCGAGCCCGGCTCCGGCTCGGTTTCGAATTTCAGATTATTAAGACCCGTGCTCTGCTCAACCAAGTGGACGAAACGCGGATCGACCTTCTCGGTCTGTCCGAAAAGTGCGCGAAATTCTGCAATCGCGTTCTGCAACGATGCGCGTTGCTCCGACCACAACAGTTCGTCATTCTGGCGCGCCAGCCCATAGCCGATACCAGCGCTGAGCGTGGTCACAGCCACAGCAATGACGGCCAGCATGACGATCAGCCGCGAGGCCGAAAACATTCGCCGCGCATGCGCACGCGTCGCGCCCGTCGCCCCGATATTGACTTCTGTGTCCACACAAATCCCCCCGCGGCACGCTGCGGTAGTTAGGGACTACGATGAGGGATTCAGCCTTAATGGTGGGTCATTAAACAAGGTGAATAATGTGTAACCGCGTTTTAAACGCCTTCACCGCAAGCCAAACCAGAACGTGGCGATGGAAAGAAACGAGAAAAAGCCGACCACGTCAGTGACGGTGGTCACGAACGGGCTCGAGGCCACGGCGGGATCAATTCTGAGCCGATGCAGCGTGAGCGGAATAAGAATGCCGCCGGCCGCTGCCGCGATCAGATTACAGATCATAGCGAGTCCAATCACGACGCCAAGGCCCGGCACCCTGAACCAGATAAAGGCGGCTATGCCTGTGATGACGGCAAAGGCGATGCCGTTGAGCAAACCAACCAGCAGTTCACGAATAATCACCCGCCGCGCATTGGCATCGCTCAAGGCCTGCGTCGCCAGCGCGCGCACAGCAACAGTCATTGTCTGGGTCGTGGCATTGCCGCCCTGACTAGCGACGATCGGCGCCAACACCGCGAGTGCCACCATTTTTTCCAGCTGTCCCTCGAACACCCCAAGCACCGAAGATGCTAAAAACGCGGTGGCAAGATTGACCAGCAGCCAATTAAACCGCCCGCGGGCGATCGACCACACAGAATCGGACAACTCTTCGTCGCGGGTAACACCGCCGAGCGCCTTGATATCTTCTTCCGCTTCCGCCTCGATCATATCGACGACGTCGTCGAAGGTGATGATGCCGACCAGCCGGTCGTCGGCATCGACCACGGGCGCTGCCACCAGATCGTAGCGCTGGAACAGCCGAGCCACCTCTTCCTGATCGTCGTCGGCGTGCACGCGCCGGCGCTCGGCTTCCATCAGATCGGAAATCGGCACCGGCCGCTTGCTGCGCAATAGCCGGTCAAGCGGCACCGCGCCAAGGAAACGGCCTGCATTATCGGCCACGTAGAGCTCGTAGAAATGCTCCGGCAGCTCGGTGGTCTCACGCATGTAGTCGATCGCCTGGCCGACATTCCACTCCGGCGCCACTGCGATGAACTCGGTCTGCATGCGCCGGCCAGCCGATTCCTCGGGATAATCGAGACTGCGGGTGAGCGCGTGGCGCTCGGTTGCCGGCAATTGCTCAAGAATTTCGGCTTGCTCTTTTTTCGGCAGATCTTCGAGGATCGCTACCGCGTCGTCGGACTCGAGTTCGCGCACACCTTCCGCGACCTGAGCCGGCGGCATTTCCTCGAGGATTTCCTCGCGCACCGAGTCATCGACCTCGGTGAGCGCGCTGAAGTCGAAGTGAATGCCGAGCAGTTCAACGAGGCGCGGGCGCTGATCCTGATCAAGCGCTTCCAGCACGGCGCCGAGATCTGCCTCGTGCAGGTCGCCAACCAGACTGCGCAAGGTCTCAATCTCGGCGGCCTCGATGGCGCGCGCGACCTGCTTGACGAATTGCTTGCGGATCGCGCCGTCCTTTCCGCGAAGCGGCGTCACGCTGGGTTTCTTTTTGGGCATGCCGGACCTCGGCGAAAAAAGAAGGAAGTTTGCCGCTTGTACGCCCGGCCTTCGGGCTCGCGCAAATGATTAACGTGTAAACCCTGTCATAATATCGGGCCTACGGACCCTTGCCGGATCCTAGCCGTTGCGGTCAATTGGTTGACTCAGGACCAACCTATGATTCGTATTCTTGCCATCGCGGTTGCTGCGGCCCTTGCACCATTGGCTGCCTCAGCCGAGTCTTGCCCGGGCAATCCGAGAGCGCTCGGGACCGAGCGGGTGATCGAGGTCGACGCCAAAACGACGCCGCGGGTCGGGCGCAAGCAATTCCCCATGACCTTGCCGCTGCACAAAAAAGAGCTGGTCCTCACTTTTGACGACGGCCCATGGCCGGGCACCACCCCGAAAGTTCTCGACGCCCTCAAGAACGAATGCGTGCGCGCGACCTTCTTCCTGCTCGGCAAAAATGTTGAGGCGCAACCGCAACTGGCCCGGCGGGAGCTGGCTGAGGGCCACAGCCTCGGACACCACACCTATGCCCACCCGCTGCTCGACCGCATGCCGCTCGCCAAAGCGGAGGATGAGATCAATCACGGCATCGAGGAAGACGAATACGCGGTCTATGGGCAGCGCCGCACTGATCCGGTGACGCCGTTCTTCCGCTTTCCGGGCTTTGCCTCCAATCGCGCGCTTCTCGATCGCATGCAGGCCCGTCGCATCGTGGTATTCGGCGCCGATGTCTGGGCCAGCGATTGGGATCCGATGGGCCCGGACCAAGAGCTGCGGCTGATCCTGAGCCGCATCGATCAGATCGGCAGCGGCATCGTACTGTTCCACGACACCAAGCAGCAGACCGCGCAGATGCTCCCCGCCTTCCTGAGTGAACTCAAGCGTCGCGGATATCGGATCGTGCATGTGGTGCCGGCCGGTAGCCGGGGTATTTTGAACTAAATCCTGTGCCGTTTTGGCGCATTCCCGCAAAATTCTGCTGAAAATAGAATGCTGTGGACGATTCATATTGGTTAATTTTCCGTTAATATTGTAATCGGTAGCTTCGAGGCGTCGCCCCATTTGAAGACTGCGTCACAGGACGCGAATGGGGGACGGGGGGCTACATGCGCTACGCCGCAATCGTTTTTTGTTGTCTGCTCGGCAGTACGGCTACCGGCGTCGCGGCGTCGTGCCCGGGCAATCCGAATGCGATTGGCACCAGCCGCATCATCACCGTTGATCCGGCGGCGCTGCCACGCATCGGCAGCATGCAATACGGCACCTCATTGCCGCTCAACGACCACGAGGTGGCAATCACGTTCGACGACGGCCCGCTGCCGCCTTATACCAACCGCATCCTTGAGACGCTGGCAGCCGAATGCGTAAAGGTCACCTACTTCCTGGTCGGCAGGCAAGCCAACGCCTATCCCGATCTGGTGCGCCGCATCTATAATTCCGGTCACGCCATCGGCACCCATAGCCAGAATCATCCCCTCACCTTCGACCAGATGGCTTTGCCGCGCATCGAGCGCGAAATCGGTGCCGGCATCGCCTCGGTGCAGGCCGCGGCCGGCGATCCGCGCGCGGTAGCGCCGTTCTTCCGGATTCCAGGACTGCTGCGCAACGCTCAGATTGAGGGCTATCTCGCCTCACAGTCGATCGTGGTGTGGAGTGCCGATGAAGTCGCCGACGACTGGTACAAGGGCGTGACCGCGCAACAGATCGTGCGCAAGGCGATCAGCCGAATCGAGGCCAAGGACCATCGTGGCGTGCTGCTGCTGCACGATATTCATCCGGCCACCACCATGGCGCTGCCGGTTTTGCTCAAGGAACTTAAAGTGCGAGGTTATCGCATCGTGCAGGCGGTGCCGGCCGGCGAGCGGCCCAAGTCAGTACCGGAAAACCCAACCCCGGTGGTCGCCGACGGCGGCAGTTGGCCGCGCGTTGTCAAAACCAGCCTCACCAGCACCGAGCCCGTGATCAAGAACGCACATCATCGCAAGCGTTTCGCGCGCAACGCCCGCGATCGCGACATTACCGCCAGCATTGCCACGAAACGGCATAAAACTAAGATCGCCGAACAAGCGTCCGGCTGGACACTGTTCCGGCGCTAGGCTCCCGCTTCGACGATTGTCAAGTTTGGTGCGGCCAAAAGAAGTGGGACAGATAAGCAATCTCAGTTAGTTGGACAGGTGAGGGCGAAAAGGAACCGTTGAAGCGTAACGGTTATTTTCAGCGGTGCCCTCACCTTCTCCGCGCGTCAATTCAGACGCATGCCTTGGATGTCCGCTTTCGGATGCCGGCTCAACCGATCGACGCAACACAGGCGTTAAACCTCTCCGCTGGGGTTTCAAATTGCAAGGTCTCACGTGGCCGTTCGTTGAGCTGACGCGCCACCTTGTTGAGATGGGCTTGCGAGTGCACCGACAGGTCGGTGCCCTTCGGAAAGTACTGTCGCAGCAGACCATTGGTGTTCTCATTCGACCCGCGCTGCCATGGGCTTTGCGGATCGCAGAAGTAGACGTCGATGTCGGTTGCCAACGTAAATCGTCGATGATCCGTGAGCTCCTTGCCCCGGTCCCAGGTCAGCGATTTATACAGCTCACTCGGTAGCTTCTTGGCCTGCTTGATGAGAGCAGAGATGACCGTCTGGGTATCCTTGTTGGCCACCTTCGCTAGCATCACATAACGGGTATGACGTTCGACCAAGGTCGCGATGTAGCTGTTCTTCGACCCGGACAGTAGATCGCCCTCCCAATGACCAGGCACCGCCCGATCTTCAACCGCTGCCGGTCGCTGCCGGATCGAGACGGGATCCTTGATTTGCCCTCGACGATCACCATTCGGGTCTTTCTGCTTGGACCGACGAATCGTGCGCTTCGATCGAAGATGACCAAGCAACTCCTTCTTAAGCACCCCACGGGCTTGAACAAATAGGCTGCGATAGATCGTCTCGTGTGACACGCGATAACGCTCGTCTTCAGGATTTTCTTTCTTCAGCCAGCCGGCGATCTGTTCGGGCGCCCAATTCGATCTCAGCTTCCTCGCCACCGCCCGCCGTAGCCACGGACTGGTCGCCAACTTACACCGTTTAGGCCGGCGTGACCGGACCCAAGCCTTGTCATCCGCCAGCGCCGCCCGATATCGATCATAGCCGCCATTGCGATTGAGTTCTCGGCTCACCGTCGAGGCTGAACGGCCCAGCAAACGGGCCATCGATCGGCGCGATTGATGCGCTGCAAGGCCCCTGGATATCTCCTCGCGTTCCGAGACCGTCAATGCCAGCCGCGAGCGACGCCGGAGAACTGGGCGAATCCCACCATGCGGTACTACCTGATGATAAATCGACGATGACGGCTTACCAAACGCCCGCCCAATCGCTTTGAGCGACTCTCCCCGCTGCCAGCGATCCCATAACTCCGTCTTCTCGGCCGCCGTAAAACCTCGGCGAAATCTCTGATCCATCCTCACACTCCATCTTTTACCTCTAAGATAAAGTGTTGCGTCGACCGGTTGAGACCACCGACAACAGCAGACAAAGTTTGATTTTGGTCCAACATGATTTGTCCGCTAATGACCTTGAGCGACCATGCGGCCTACACGCGGCGTGCGCGTCTTACCGCCACCAGCCCTGTTGCCCCTGACGATAGTACTGGCCGCCGCGCGGGCCCCTATTTCCAGTTGGGGAGTCCGAATTGCGCTGGAAACTAAAGCCGAAGAAGTCGTCACCCCGAAAGTTCGCGACACGGATATCGGCCGTGGGCTGGCGCGTCACGAAACCGCCTTGCGGCTGACTGCTCAGCACCGCGACGAACTCGGTGCGGTAGTTGGTCTCGCGGCTCAGCGGCTCGTCCGAGACGATGATCGAGGATCGCGGCAATGCAGTCGGCGCGATGCGATCGAGCAAATCCTGCGGGATGGTGATGCGGTCGAGCGCGTCCTTGGCGTCGTCCCCCTCGTCGATCGTGACCGCGGTCCAGCGAAGGCCGGCCTCGTTGCGCGCCATCGCCGTGAACACATGCGTGCCGATCGGCTTGTCGGGATTGCGGATCATGACGGGGACCTCAATGGTGGCATCGAACACCTCGCCCCCGTCCGGCCACGGCTTATGCGTGTTGCGCCGCACGTAAAGCTTCTGCGTCGCGCGGCTGATGAAGATCGATACCGGCTCAAGCGCGAGCTTCGCCTCGTTCGCCGCCTTGGCGGTGTCGGTCTTCTTCCTCTCGGCCGCTTTGGCGGCGTCCTTTGCGGCAGCGGCTGCGTCGAGTTTCGGTTTCGCGTCGGCCTTGGCGGTGTCGAGCTGCGTCCCCAGGTCCGCGGCCCTGGCGTCGGCCTTCTGCTTAAGGTCCTCGGCCCGCGCCTTGGCCTCGTCCGTCTTGGCGGCGGCGAGTACCTTGTCGGCGCGGGCGAGCTCGGCGTCGGCGCGAGTCTTGAGCCCCTCCAGCTTGCGCAGCGACGACGTCAGCGATGCCGTCGCGCGCGGCGCTTTCGCGGCGGCTTTCTTCGCCTCGTCGGCCATCTTGGCGGCCTCGGCCGCCTCGCGGCCGAGCGCCTCGGCCTTGGCCGGCGCGGCCGCGATAGTCTCCCGGTTCGGCACGAACAGCGCCGGATGGGAGAACGCGACAGGCTCGCCGTCGTTCGGCGAGATGATCACCCGCATCCCGATCCACGTCTTGTCGAACAGCTTCTCGGCAAAGCTATAGGGCATCCGCACGCAACCGTGCGAGGCCGCATATCCGGGCAGCGGCCCCCCGTGCAGCGCGATGCCGTTCCAGGTGATGCGCTGCATGTTCGGCATCCAGGCATCGTCATACATGCTCGAGTGGTGGTCCTTCTCCTTCTCGAGGACGGCGAAGACGCCGGCTGGCGTTTCGCGTCCCGTGGTGCCGGTCGACACCGGCGCGCGAAGGATCCAGCCGTCGGCGTCGTAGAATGTGACCTGCTGTGTCTTGATCGACACGATCGCCATGATCGGCTCGCCTGCATCGCGCGGAGCCGTCGCCTCGGTAGCGTGCGCGGGCCGCGTCTGTCTTGCCGTGGCGTCAGCGGTCAGCGCGACCATCGCCGCGAGCGTCACAATGGCGGGAGGACCCAAAAGCCGCATCGCCACGGAGGACCGCGCCATCGTAAATCGATTTACCATGCTATGCCCCGGTTGAAACGCCTGTCCGCGCCCGCGTCGATCAAGTGTCAGATCACAATTTTTGGATTAACTACCCGCCACCACCATCCACGCCGCCAATTCGTCCCTGGGGACTAAGTCCAG
>Ga0207158_1047_pt2 | contig 30303 bp, 28 predicted proteins | sample Alteio_BWMinHeat_22_FD_153512 | JGI IMG/M metagenome (GOLD analysis project Ga0207158, IMG submission 153512) | Enriched cells from forest soil in Barre Woods Harvard Forest LTER site, Petersham, Massachusetts, United States -... | ecosystem: Environmental > Terrestrial > Soil > Temperate forest >... | reverse complement strand
GGAAGTCAAACTCAAAAAGGAATTCTCCGGCGGCGTCTTGAAGTGGAGTGTTTCCGGCCCGAAGTAGCTTGTCGAATTTGCTTAATGGAATGGCTGATAGCTAAAAGCTGTCAGCTATCAGCTATTTCCTCGAACCATAGAGGAGTCCGCTTCCACCGATTTCCGGTTTCGGTCAGCGACCTACCCGATAAGGCATCGGATCAACGTGCGTCTCCGCCCCGCAAAGCATTTCCGCTACCAACTTGCCCGTCGCCGGCGCCATGGAAAGCCCCAGCATGTTGTGCCCTGCCGCGATCACGACGTTGGCAAACGCCGGACTGCGATCGATGATCGGCAAACTGTCCGGCGTCATCGGCCGCCATCCATACCATTCCTCTTCCACCGGTTCGCAGAACGGTTCCTGAAGATAGTGCCGCGCCCCCTCCTTGAGCAAATCCAACCGCCGCCGGTTGAGGCTTGTGTCGTAGCCCGCGAATTCCATCGTCGACCCGATCCGATACCCCGACTTCATCGGCGTCACCCCAACCCGGTGCTCCTCGAAGATCATGGGATATGTCGGACAAATTCCCGGCCGCGGCATCGTGATCGAGTACCCCTTGCCCGGTTGAATGGGAATCTTGCACCCGAGATGGGTGTTCAGCGTCGGCGTCAGTGCGCCTGCCGCGACCACAAAAGCATCGGCCGCCAACTCCCGCTCCGAGGTGAGGAGCGCTCGCGCTTGTCGCTGCCCACCTACGAATCCCTTCATCTCACACTGCTCGCGGATCTTTACACCTCGCAGTTCCAGCACGCGTTTCCAACATGTCATCAGCCGATCCGGCCGGAGATGTGCGTCGCCCCGGTAGAGCCAGCCGCCCGCAAGTCCGAGCTTCAGCGCGGGTTCCAGACGGAGCAGCGCGGCGTCATCGAATCGTTGCGCCGGCATGTTGAATGCTTCACGTAGCAGGTTGTCCGTTTCCGCGTAGTGATCCATTCCTCGTCGGCTTTGAAAGACGAACAGCATGCCGCGCGTCTCCCATTCGCAATCGAATAACTCCTCCCGCATCAGTTCGTCGTACAGCGACCGCGAGGAGTTGAGCAGCGCTTGAATGCCTTTGCCCGCGTCCAGCATGGCGTGACGGTTGCAACGACGGGAGAATCTCCACAGCCACGACCAGAGCGCAAAATCGACGCGCGGCTTGATGTAAAAGGGAGAGTTCTTGCGAAACAACGCCTGAAGCGTTCGGCGGACCGCGCCGGGTTCAGCCAGCGGCAATACGTGACTCGGACAGACAAATCCGCAGTTGCCATGCGAACAGCCCGCGCCAAATGCGCCCCGGTCCACGATCTCGACCGACCAATCCGACCGCGACAAGTAATACGCACACGCCGCGCCGATGACCCCGCCGCCCACGATGATGACCTTCCGGGCGCTCATCGCCGGATCCCCATGCGAAAGGGATCGGCGTCATCGACAAGGAGGGTCGCCTCGCCGTTGACGTACGCCGAGCCCGTGACGCGCGGAATAATCCTGTCCCCTTCCCTTCGCACGGATCCTTCGAAGATGCTGCCGACAATGCTCTCCTGCCGCCAAACTTCCCCTTCCTGCAACTTGCCGTCGGAAAACAGACACGCGAGCTTCGCGCTGGTCCCCGTGCCGCACGGCGATCGGTCATACGCCTTGCCGGGACAAAGCACGAAGTTTCGGCTGTGGGCTCTTGGGTCATCTGGCGGTCCGAACAGCTCGATGTGGTCGATTTCCTGTCCATCCGCACCTGTTACGCCGTGCCGTGTCAGCGCTTCGCGAATGCGCCAGGTGAAGTCGGTAAGCCTCTCAACGTTCACCAGTTCCAGTTCCTGGCCATGCTCGCCCACAAGAAAGAACCAGTTCCCGCCCCACGCCACGTCGCCGGTAATGGGACCGACTCCCTCGACGTCGACGGTGACACTCGCGGCGTGCCGGTAGCTGGCCACGTTCTCCACCGTGAGCGCGTTCCCACCGCCGTATTCGCAGGCGACAACACCCACCGGCGTCTCCAATCGATGCGTGCCTGGGCCGATACGGCCCAGGTGTGCCAGCGTCATCGCCACCCCGATCGTCCCGTGGCCGCACATGTTGAGGTAGCCGACATTATTGAAAAAGATCACCCCCGCAACACACCCGGGATCAACCGGCTCACAAAGAAGCGCCCCGACAAGCACGTCTGAGCCGCGCGGTTCATTGACCACGGCCGAGCGGAATTCGTCATGCCGCTCGCGAAACCGTTCCCGTCGTTCTGCCATACTCCCAAGGCCCAAGTCGGGACCGCCTGCAATCACAACGCGCGTCGGCTCTCCGCCCGTATGCGAGTCGATCACCTGAATGCGACGCAGGGCCATCTCCTATTCCCTCTTTCCCCCACTTGTGGGAACAATTTTCCAACTTGTTCAAGGCCCGAACAAGTTGGAATCTCGCTCTCACGGAAAAAACGGATTCGCTGGCGGCCCTTCCCTCGGAGAGCTATTCTGCGTACTTGGACCGCGCCACGCCAACGCGGAAACAGCAGAAACGTGCAGTTGGGCTTTGCGACCAAATACCCGAGTTTCCCATGCCGGACTCTCCCGTCGATCGCCCGAGCCTTGTTTCCTCTCCCGTGATTGTCCGTCTCTTGGCGGCCTTCCTGCCCGCGGCCTTGTTCACCGGCTGCGTGGTGTTCGCCCTCTATTTTCAAGAACGCGCCAATGAGGAGAGTCTCCACGAGCAGGCCGGCGCCTACCTCGTTGACCTACACGCCGATATTATCACGCGCGAACTGGAAACGGTGGAATCCGACCTCCTTTACCTGGCCGGCCAGTCGGCCCTGCGCCACTACCTCACAGGGCAACCGGGCGCCCAGGAAGACCTCCAGGAGGAATACGTGCTCTTTTGCCGGCAACGGGCGGTCTACGATCAAATCCGTTACATTGACGCCGACGGCCGGGAGAGGGTCCGCGTCAATTTCAATGATCGCCGCCCCACCGTCGTGCCTGAAGACGAACTGCAACCCAAGGCCGATCGCTACTACTTCGTCGAGGCAATGCGCCTCGGCCGCGGTGAAGTCTTTGTTTCCCCTTTCGACCTCAACGTCGAACACGGCCAAATCGAGAAACCTTTGAAGCCGACGATCCGCTTCGCCACGCCGGTTTTCGATGGCCAGGGAATGAAGCGCGGCGTGCTCGTGCTCAATTTTCTTGGCGACGTCTTACTCGCCAAGCTGGCGGAGGTGTCGCAACCCTTTGCTGGGAGCGCTCTGTTGTTGAATGGGGAGGGGCATTATCTCCGCGGCCCGACTCCCGACCAGGCCTGGGGATTCATGCTCGGTCACGACCGCACGCTCGCCGCCGATCATCCCGAGGCGTGGTCTCGCATTCTGGGAGGTGAAAACGGCTCGTTGCGAACCACCGGCGGTCTCTTCACGTGGCGTATCGTCCTCCCGCGTCACGCGGCCATTGATCCCGGCGCGGGGAACGCGGGACTGATATTGGTGGCGCACACTCCCCCCGCGCTTCTCAACGCCCGATCCGCCCAACTGCTGCGGCGGCTGCTCCTGTTGTACACCGTCGTCGTCCTCGTTCTGCTTGCCCTGGCGTGGTATCTGGCCTACGTCGGCTCGCTCCGTCGCGCCCATGAACGTCGGATCGAGGAGTCCGAGGCCCGCTTGCGAACCCTCTCCACTAAACTGATCACCGCTCAGGAAGAAGAGCGCCGCGGCATTTCGCGCGACCTGCACGACGAGTTGGGACAGGTGGTTACCGCCGTCACCCTCGACTTGCAGCGCGCCGGCCAGGCCGCCGATCCCGGCAAGAAGGATGAGTTGATCGGCCGCGCCCTCCGCGGCGCAGGCTGCCTGCTCGACCACATTCACGAGATCTCCGCCCGCGTACGGCCGTCGCTGCTGGATGACCTCGGCCTCAAAGACGCCGTGCAGAATCTGCTAGGCGACTACGAAAGGAACACCGGCGTCATTCCGCGCGTGGAGCTTGGTTTCGAACTCCAGACCCTCCCCTCAGCCGTCAGCGAGAACGTCTACCGCATTCTGCAAGAGGCGTTAACCAACGTCTCGCGTCATTCCCATGCATCGGAGGTGTTCGTCGGCTTGCGCGTCGCGCCGGAACGGATTACGCTAACCGTTCGGGATTCGGGCCAGGGGTTTGACCTGGCGGCGCTGGACAGCGCACGGCTCGGAATCCTTGGCATGCGCGAGCGGGCTGAGCTGCTGGGCGGAATGTTTGCCCTAAAGTCGTCGCCCGGAAAGGGAACAGAGGTCGAGGTCGTCATTCCTCTAGCCTGCAAGGTAAACTAACAAGCGATCCCCAACTCCCGAAGACTCCGGAATCGTCGGAGATTTGCAGAGGTTTGCCATGGCCGTGCGAAGTGAAATCCGGGTTGTGCTGGCCGACGACCACGCCATGGTGCGCGAGGCGCTCGCCCAGATTCTTAAGGAGAGCGGTTCCATCCGCGTCGTCGGCCAGGCCGCGGACGGGCCCAGCGCTATTGAAGCTGTTTCCAAGGCACGGCCGGACATTCTCGTCCTCGACTACAGCATGCCGGGGCTGGGCGCCCCCGAGATTCTGGCATCGCTCCAGCGCCTCCTGCCCGAGTTGAAGGTTCTCGTCCTGACGGTTCACGAGAACATCCACTACTGCGTCAAGGTGCTCGAGTGCGGCGCCCACGGCTATGTGGTCAAGTCGGCGGCCGTCGGCGATCTCGTGGACGCCATCAAGGCCGTATCCGCCGGCGAGGTCTACATTTCTCCCAAGGTTTCGCAGAAAGTCATCCAGCACCTGCGCCGCCCGAAGAAAGACCGCGTGGGCCTGGAGGCTCTTTCCCAGCGCGAATTCGAGCTGCTCCGCGTCCTCGGCGCCGGCATGAGTTTGAAGGAAAGCGCCGAGCGCCTCAGCATCAGCACCAGCAGCGCGTCCACCTACCGTGCCCGTCTCATGGAAAAGCTCAACCTGCGCACCACCGCCGAGGTGATCCGCTTCGCGTTGGAAAACGACATCGTCGGCTGACGGCTGTGTGGTGGCGGAGACGCACACCCAAGGTTATACTCGCGTCAATTCGATCACTTTCCCCTTCGGTCTTGCCGATGAGTGAGGTCACCCGTATCCTGTCCGCCATCGAACAAGGCGACCCGAGCGCTGCGGAGCAGCTCTTGCCTCTGGTCTACGATGAGCTGCGCAAACTGGCCGCCCAGAAACTTGCGCACGAGAAGCCGGGGCAGACACTTCAGGCCACGGCCTTAGTCCACGAAGCCTACGTTCGGCTTGTAGACGTTGAGCGAGTTCAACGGTGGAACAGCCGCGGCCACTTCTTCGCAGCAGCGGCAGAAGCCATGCGGCGGATTCTCGTGGAAGACGCGCGCCGCAAGCGTCGGAAAAAGCACGGTGGCGACCTGGGCCGCGTCGATCTTGATGAGGCCCTCAGTTTAGCCGAACCGGCCGACGATCTCCTCGACCTCGACGAGGCTCTGAATCGCCTGGCGGCTTTGGACCCGCTGGCCGCGAAACTTGTGGTCCTTCGCTATTTCACTGGCCTGACGATGCCGGAAGCCGCCGATGCGCTTGAGATCTCCTTGCGAAGCGCCGAACGCAACTGGACTTACGCAAAGACCTGGTTGCATCGCGAACTGACGGATACCCCTTCACGGTCCTGCCGCCCGGACGAGAATTGAAAAATCGACAATTTGCTGGCGGACCGATCGCTCTTTTGTCGCACTGTTCCCTAACCAGGCGCGTCTCGTGGGGTCGCATCCATGAATTCAGACCAAGACCGAGCCAAGAGCGTTTTTCTAAATGCCGCCGAACTCGCATCTCCGGCGGAACGACAAGCCTACATCGCGGCACAATGTGGTGACAATGAGGCCCTGCGCCACGAAGTCGCTGGCCTTTTGAAACATTTTGCGCAGGCGAATGAATTCCTCGAATCCCCTGCACCAAAACTGGTAGCGACCATCGATGAACCGCTCCGCGAAGCCCCTGGCACAATCATCGGCCCGTACAAGCTCCTGGAGCAGATCGGCGAAGGCGGGTTCGGCGTCGTCTTCATGGCCGAACAGCAGCAGCCGGTCCGCCGGAGGGTGGCCCTGAAGGTGCTAAAGCCGGGCATGGATACCCGGCAGGTCATCGCTCGGTTCGAGGCGGAGCGGCAGGCGCTGGCGTTGATGGATCACCCGAACATCGCCCGCGTGCTGGAAGCCGGCGAGACCTCTTCGGGCCGCCCTTACTTCGTCATGGAACTTGTCCGCGGCCCATTCATGACGGACTACTGTGACCAGCACAACTTGCCGGTCAGCGAGCGATTGGCGTTGTTCATCGACGTGTGCCAGGCGGTGCAGCACGCCCACCAGAAGGGCATCATCCACCGCGACATCAAGCCATCGAATGTGCTGGTCACGCTGCACGACGGCAAGCCCGTGGTCAAGGTCATCGACTTCGGCATCGCGAAGGCGATGGGTCAGCAACTTACCGACAAGACGTTGTTCACCAACTTTGCCCAGATGATCGGCACGCCGCTGTACATGTCCCCTGAGCAGGCAGAGATGAGCGGGCTGGATGTGGACACGCGCAGCGATATCTACTCGCTCGGTGTGCTGTTGTATGAGCTGTTGACGGGGACGACTCCCTTCGACAAGGAGCGTCTGCGGCAGGCGGGCTTTGACGAGATACGCCGGATCATCCGTGAAGATGAGCCACCAAAGCCGAGTACGCGGATGAGCACCCTTGGCGAGGCGGCAGCGACGGTCTCCGCTCAGCGGAATAGCGAGCCGCGACGCTTGAGTCAGCTCTTCCGCGGCGAGCTGGACTGGATCGTCATGAGAGCGCTAGAAAAAGACCGCAGCCGGCGCTACGTGACGGCGCTCGACCTGGCTGCCGATATCCAACGGCATCTGCAACATGAACCGGTATGGGCGTGCCCGCCAACATGGCGCTACCGTTTCAGGAAGTTTCTGCGTAGACGCCGCGGTCTGGCCGCGGCGGTGGCTACGGTGCTTTTTGTGCTTGTGGGCGGGATCGCAACAACGACTGTTGGGTATTTGCAAGCGCGTGAGTCGGAGAAGCAGGCACGGGAAGCCGAGGCCGAGGCACGCGCCACGGTCGATTTCCTTACGTTTGACTTCCTGGCGCTAGACCCTCAGGGAGGAACGGGAGGGCAGAATGTTACGATTCGAGAAGCTCTCGATGCTGCCGCGCCGAAAATCGATCAGGCCACGGCACAGCAACCTCGGGTCGAAGCAGCCATTTGCCACGTAGTGGGCGCGACCTACAGGTTCCTAGGCGAGCATGAAAAAGCCGCGCCCTATCTCGAGAAAGCCGTCGCCATCCGGACGCGCGTGCTTGGCGAGGAAGATCCTGCGACGCTGACATCATTGCATCACCTGGGCCACGTGCTCTACGCGCGAGGTCAGTTGGCCAAGGCCGAGGCGATGTGCCGCACCGTATTGGCGGGGCGGCGGAAGCATCTACCGGCCGGCCATGCGGACATCGCCAGCTCGCTCGCTTTCCTGGGTCTGATCTTGACGGATCAGGGCAAACCCGACGAGGCAGAGCCGCTCCTTCGCGAAGCGCTGGAGAGTTTCAGCGCGGCGTTGCCCGAAGACCACTGGCGCACGGCCAACGCGCGGAGCCTGCTCGGCGGCTGCCTGAGCGCTCAGGGTCGCTACATCGACGCCGAGCCGTTGCTCCTGACCGGTTACCAGACACTCCAGACGGCCCACGGCGCACCGCCGGAGCACAAGCGGCAGGCACTCGGCCGTATCATCAGGCTCTTCGACGCTTGGGAGAAAAAGGACAAAGCGCAGGAGTGGCGGAAAAAACTGCCGGGGCTAAACGCCGGCGATAAAGTTAGGTCCGAGACCGCTCCATGAAACGGTCCGACGAAATAGACAGCCAGGAACAGGCTCGTCTCCAGGAGGAGCACCTCCGTATCAATGAGGAGATCAGGTATTACCCGCGGCCGATTGCCGCCTGCGATTTGCAGTTCAACCATCTTCTGGAACAACGAGCGATGATCGCCCTGGAATTGGCCCAACTGCAAAAAGCCGAGCCAGAACGCCCAACCGAAGCCGGATCAAAACGAAAAAGCGGCCGGTGAGGCCTTACCGCCAAGCAAGCCCCTCACCGGCCCGGCACCACCCCGGCGCTCGGTCTGCGCGCCGGGAGTGATGTCCTGCTTATCGTATCGCAGACCGCCACCAAAGTCTGGAGGGGCGAGCGATGCACATTTGACAGACGAACTGGAGGTTGGCGAAGGAGTGCTGGGGGTGCGAGCGAACAGCCATCCCGCTGTCTTCATCGGATTGCAGGGGAGGTGAGGCGTCGTCCGGCGTTCGGACGGCCACAACCCGTAGCGCATTCCGCAAAGCAAAGCGCTACCACCGACCGCGGCCAGATTTCTTGCCGCGCACACAACCAGAAGTGAGCGATGACCATGAGCAAGAAGACACTCAAGCTGATGCTGGCTGGAGTTTTCGTCACGGGTGTTTTGGGTGTGTTCGCCTTGAGAGTTGCTTGGGCGACACCCCCCACGGGGCTCGCGCGCACCACCCTCGTGGGGCCCGTGGTCTTCGACGACATTGACGCCCGCAGCCACACGGACGAACTCACCGCGCGAATCAAATCCAGGGGCTTGTCGGACGTTTACATCGTGTACGTCAAGATTGCGCCAGGCGGGGACACAGGCTGGCATTCGCACCCGGGCATAGGCCTCGTCACGGTCAAATCCGGCGTAGCAACGGAATACAACGGCGATGATCCCGACGAAGCGCCGGTCGTCCACGAAGCGGGCACCGGTTTCTCGGAGGAAGCCGGCCACGTGCACCTCGTTCGCAATGAAGGAGACACGGATCTGGAATTGATTGTTCTCTTTCTAGTTCCGCACGGCTCCCCCACCCGGATTGACGAGTCGGCACCCGGGTCGTGACCCTGATTAACCGCGCAGGATTCGGCCGTGGGACACCATTCCACTGGTGTCAGACTCACACGACACCATTGGAAGGGTGTCCCACAGCCGCCGCAAGATCGCGCATTGGGATGTAGATAAACCGACGACAGTCAAGTAACTGTGGCCGAAGCGGCCTTACCGCCAAGCAAGTCCCACACTGGCCCGGCACCGCCCCGGCGCTCGGTCTGCGCGCCGGGATGGGTCGCCGTCGCCATTATATGGCAGACCGTTTTCGGGAAGGAGACACAACCGATGAGATTTTCCTTCGTGCGCGACTTTCTGTCGCCGGTTTCTGCCCGTCGGTGCCGCACGCGGCGGCGGCCAACCCCCAGGGTCTGGCCCCGGCTCGAAGCCCTGGAAGACCGCTGCCTGCTCAGCGGCGGCATCTCCCTAACGCCGAGCGAGCCGGCCCCCCAGCTGGTCGGCGAACCTATCATCTGAACCGCAACGGCCAACGATCTCGGCGCAAACCCGGTTTACCAGTTCCGGGTCGGCCCCAAGCACGGTCCCTTGCGCGTGGTGCGCGACTTCAGCCTCACCAACAGCTTTACCTGGACGCCGATGGAGGAAGGAGCCTACGACATCCAGGTCATTGCCAAGCCAGGATTCGATGCGACCGGCACGGAATCGGCCGACACCCTGGACCTGGTGAACTCGCGCGTGACCGGGTCCGAGGCGGTGATCACGGCGACGTCGAACCCGCTCGTGGCCCTGTATAGCGTACCGCCCACGCAGCCCGGCCCCGGCCCACACGGCACCGTGCACGTCGAGTTTGCGGTGGCGGGCGATAACCCGTCCTGGCGAAGCACCAACGACTTGGCCAGCAAGCCAGACTTGAGCACCAACTTTTTCGTGGCCGGCATGTTGCCCAACACCACATACGAGATGCGGAATGTGTTCAGCGACGGGACCGCCTCCGCGCCCCAGCTCTTTACGACGGGGAGTCTCCCCTCCAACCTGTCATTCCCCACCTTCACCGTGCAGCAGCCGCCCGGTCCCGGCAGCGACCTCGACCAGGGAATGATCTTCCACCAGTTCGGGCAATTCCCCAGCAACGCCCCGAACCCCCTGGCGACCGACCTCAGCGGGCGCGTCGTGTGGTACTACGACGTCTCGCAGTCGGGGTTCACTCGGACCTATGTGGGACAAAGCCTGGTGCCGGGGGGCACGGTGCTGGTTCTGGGGGTCGATCAGCATGCGCCCCTGCCTGCCACGCTGGACGTCCTGCGCGAGATCGACCTGGCCGGCAACACCGTGCGCGAGACGAACATCGACGCAGTAAACGCGCAGCTGACCGCCCTGGGCGACCATTCCATCTTCAGCTTCACCCACGATGTGGAGCGCTTGCCCAACGGGCAAACGGCCGTGATCGCTTCCACAGAGCGCACCATCGACGTCAACGGCACTCCGACCGAGTACGTCGGAATGACGATCGTCGTGCTCGACAAGAACTTCCAGGTGTCGTGGGCCTGGGATGGCTTCGACCATCTGGATGTGAACCGCGGCCCCATCCTGGGCGAAGTCCTCCAGCCGGGCGGCGACCAGATAGTGCCTCCACCCCAATCTTACCGGCGGTGGATTGGCTGCACATAAACGCCGTGAGTTGGTCACCTGCGGACGGGAACTTAGTCGTGTCCGTCCGCCACCAGGATTGGGTGCTCAAGATCGACTACGAGAACGGTGCAGGAGACGGCCACGTCATCTGGCGGCTGGGTCAGGGCGGCGACTTCACGGTCAACTCCACGGACCTGAACCCGTGGTTCTCCCACCAGCACAACGCCCACTACATCGACGACTCTACCATTATCCTCTTCGATAATGGCAACACGCGCCATGCCAGCGATCCCAATGCACACAGCCGGGGCCAGGTGTGGAAGGTCGATGAACAAACCATGACGGCAACCCTGCTCGTCAACGTGGACCTGGGCAACTACTCCGACCATTTCGGGGGCGCTCAACGCCTCGCGAACGGGGACTATTCCTTCCTGTCGGGGGCCCAGGGCACGGCGCCCAAGCTGTTTGGCCAAACCATCGAAGTGCGGCCGGACGGCAGCAAGGCCTACGTCCTTCAGGTCAACATGGGGGAGTATCGCTCTTTCCGGATCCAGACCCTCTACGAGGGGGTCAGCGACCAGCTGGCGGGCGATGGTGGCGGCAGTTCCGCGACAGCCGGCGATCACGCCAACATGCAGGATCGCTCCTCCGTTAGGGCCGCGCGGACCTTCTCCGGGCGTGCGGCTTCCGATGAGTTCTGGGCCGCCGTGGCAACGTCGCTCGCTGCCTGGCCAGAGCGGTTGGCAACCGCAAATGTGAGCGCGCCCGCCACACCGATCCCGGCGAGCGCGCTACCGCTGACGCTGTTCGGTGAGCCAGGCGCCGAATGGAAATCCCCGGACTTGCTGCCCAACGCGGCCAGTGCGGCCAGCGACGTTTTGTTCGTCGATCCCGGCAACAACATCTGGGGCGAAGGCCTCGCGGACGACCTGGCCCGGGCTCTCCTTGAATGACGTGGTCAACGAACCGGCCGGTGGGGTCTTTACCGCCAAGCAAGCCCCCCACCGGCCCGGCATCGCCCGGGCGCTCGGTCTGCGCGCTGAAGCGGAAAAAGGGACACAGCTCATCTAAGATAAACCGTGTCCCCTTTTTCTCGCCCACCCTGCGGATGCGTTGACGCCCATGATCCTCCATCGTCCTCTGTACGCATTAATACGATAGTTAATACCCATGATAAGCGCTCCGTGCTGCGGTCCAATCGGGAGACTCTGCCAAATCAGGTTTGGGCCCAAGCACCGACCTGTCCTTGCACCAAACTACGGGAAATCGGTGACGCTTTACGCAACACACTTGCCGGCGTAAGGCTCGATCGAAAACCAGCAGCCAGGGCCTGGTGGATCCTGCCCCATCACGTCGTGCCAATTGGCATTGAAGGTGCCCTTTGCCAGCCAATCGCCCCGTTTGAGCGTCATTGAGGGACTCTCATTCCCCGTTCCCAACCCGCCGCCTGCTCCCTGCCTCCCCGCACCCCCAAGTCGTTGCACGCCTCCGTGCAACGACCCATTTCCGTCGCCGTAACTCCTTGGCGCTGTACATGGTCTGAACTCGACCGTGCGTGGGGGGTGTGTTTGCAACGACCCACCTCGCGCCGATGCGTGCCAATAGGTCAATCTCCTCCCCGCCAACGTCGATGGCCACCGGCGGTCGAGCTTGCTGGTCAAACTTTGACCACCCTCTCGACCCAGGTGACCAACCCTCTTGACCAAGTGACGACCCTCTCGCCCATTCCCACTTGGCCAAGAGGGTGCTCAATAATCGTACACTCTCCCCGCTGCCGGGTTGATTGTCACCCATTGGCCGGCATCCCGTGTCTCACGCCTTCCCGGATCGCCGCCACTGTTCAAAACGCCCGGAACGCAAACGTCGCCAAAAAGAACAACGCATACGCATCAATCCCCGTCAAGTCCAGCGGCATCACCAGCGACGCCCGCGTCTCCATGCGCAGCGTCTTGCCGTCGTCGCTGACTACCGACACATTCGGGAACAGGTGCCGCGTCGCCTCCTGCGCGTTCGGGATCGTGCTGACGTCGAACTTCGATTCCTTCACGAAGCTGTTGATCGCGCCCCCCGCCAGCGGGGCCAGCGCCAGCAGTTGCTTGACCCCCGGCCGCGGATCCGACACCGAGATCGACACGAATTCCTTGGGCAGCTTGTCCAGCGCTGCCACGGTGCTCGGCTCCGGTTTCCAGGCCGGCAATTCGCCCGTCGCCCGCAGAATGTAGCCCTCCACCTGCTGCGGGAAGTAGCTGACGATCAGCCAATCCTTGTGGATCGCGTACGTCGGCACGAAGATGAACCCCTCCTTGCGAAACTCCACCATGTTCAGCTCCACGCCCCGGTATTTCTTTTTCGTGACGCTGATGTCTTGCCCGGTCGCCTTGCCGATCCCCTTGACGACTTGGTCGAGCGTCTCTTGCAGCTTCTTCGCGTCCTTGACCTTGAAGAGGAACGTCTGCCCCAGCGACAGCGGCCCCTCCGACGGCGATGAATATGTCATGAACTGGTCGCCCAGCGAGCCGAGCAGGTCCTTGCGCAGGTTGACCCCAAGGGCCTGATCGACCATGTCGATGGCCCCCTTGATCTTCGGCAATTCGTCCGCCGCCACGATGCCGACGATGCCCTCCGTCGCCTTCAGCGCTTCGTCATAGAGGATCCCCAGGTCGAAGTTCATCATCGACCAGCTCAGGGCGTCGGGCGCGACAGGCGGCATGTCCGCCAGCTTGAAGCTCTTCCCCCCCGCCAGCCGCAGCAGCCCTTTGCGCGGGCCGGGCATGTCCCACTCCGTCAAACTCCGTTCGGCCGCGCCGTCGAACCCGGAGTAAAAGGTCAGGCTCTTGAGGCCGTCCAGGCCGAGGTCCTCGAGCAATTGAGCGACGTTCTTGTCGCGCGTTTTGGCCATCTTCACCAGCGCCGCCACATCGACATAGCCGCGCAGCCCGGTCGCGAACTCCTTGAATCCCGTTACCTTCTTGAACAGCGGATTGCCCGCCAGCTTGGCCGTCTCCTTGTCCTGCATCCGCTTCAGCACCGCCTCGGGGCCCTCGGTGCCGACGCTGACCATGGCGTGCTTCCCCTCGATCCACCACGCGATCCGCACGGGTCCGGCCGTGACGTGCCACACCGTCCGCCCCGCAATCTTCGCCTCCGCGACTTCCATCTTGGCCAGCCCCATCCCCAGCCGCAGCGCGCTGAAGAGCGGCCCCGGCTTTTCCCCCGCGTCGGGAATGACCAATGTCACCTGCACCTGCGGCGGTTCCAGCCCACGCACCTCGGCGGTCAGGAGAAAGCCATGCTTGCCCAGTTCGCCCAGCAGCTTAGGCGCGTCGGCGGCGTCGTCCTGAAGCTGCTTCAGCGCCTTGGGCGGCACGCCTTCCAGCAACTGCTGCACGGTGAGCAGTGCTCCCAAACTCTCCTGCAACTGCCCGAACGCCCCGTTGACGAACGCGCCGGTGTCCCCCTGCATCATCTTGCCCAGGGCGGTCTTCTCATAGTCCGCGCGGTGCGCCTCGATCCCGTCCCAGCGGAAATAAATCTGCGCCCCGTCCGGCAGCAACTGTTCCGGCGTTTCTTCGGCCCGGCCCACGCCCGGCAACATAAATACAAGCAGTGCGAAGCAGGTACGACCCCACATGTGCGGCTCCTTGGTGATGGACCTTTTCGGTCGAGACGGGATGTTTCGGTAGTATCGCCCCACGGCATTGGGTTAGCAAGTGGCAAGTCACTGGGCCAGTCAACGTAATTCATTGCAAATTGCAAATGGCAAATTGACAAAACGCGCACGGCAGATTACAGCGCCCTCAGACGCGATGGATTCAATTTGCAATTTGCAACGTGCTCGTCCGCGACCTCACCTCTGCTGCCCAGGCTCGCGCAGCCGATCCCACCAGAATAACGCCACCAGCGTCTTCGCATCCCGTATCGTCCCGTCTGTTGCCCAAGAAATCGCCTCGTTCCAACTAATGACATGTGGCACGAGCTGCTCGTCTGCCTCAAGCCGCATCGCGCCGGGGGTCAGATCCTCGGCAACGTAGAGATGGGTCCGTTCGCTCAATACACCGGGCGACGGGAAAAACTCCCCCAGCTTGCGCCACCGGCCCGCCTGGTAGCCGGTCTCCTCGGCCAGCTCGCGGACGGCGGCCCGTTCGGGCGCTTCATCTGGTTCCAGTGTCCCAGCGGGGATTTCCCAGAGCGTGTCGCCGACGACGGGCCGGACGTTCCGCAACAGACAGACGTGTCCGGCATCGATCAAGGGAAGTATAGCGACGGCGCCGGGGTGGATGACGACGTCGCGTTCAATCGTCCGGCCGTCGGACAGGGTGGTTGTTTCCACCGCAACCTGGATCTTGCGACCCCGGAACCGTATGTCACGCGCCATGCGTGTTCTCCTTGGAGGTTGGGAGGGGAAAGACGCGCCGCGACGGCGGGCCGGCCGCCTCCCGCCGCGCGCCTGCTGTGCGATTGCTTGACATCCCCGCCGATGATAGGATCATAGATCGTTGGTTGCAACGCGTTCACGGCACTGGCGAGTGGTTGCAATGCGTGATTTTTTCTCCTGGTCGCTTCCCCTCGGGCGGGTGTTCGGAATCTCCGTCCGCGTTCACGTGCTTCTCCCCTTGGTGGCGGCCGGTCTGATCCTCCGCATGGTGTTCCAAAAGAACCCCGATCCAATTCCCGGCACATGGATCGACATGAGCATGCTGTTGGGGTTGATGTTCTTCTCGATCCTCCTGCACGAGTTCGGCCACTGCTACGCCGGCCGGTTGATGGACGGGGAGGCCAACGAGATCCTCCTTTGGCCGCTCGGCGGTTTGGCGATGGTGGACGTGCCGCAGACGCCCCGGGCCAACCTCGTCGTCGCCGTCGGTGGGCCGGCGGTGAACCTCCTGCTCTTCGCGATCTGCGGCCTGCTCCTCTCTCTAGTGTGCGGCGATCCCGCGCTGCGACCGACTTGGAACCCCCTGTGGTACCCGTTTCGTCAAGACGCGGCAGGGACGGTCCTCCTCTACACGTGGAGCGGCGACCCGTTTCCGGAAACGAGGCTGGGCGTCATCCTTTTGGCCCGCTTGTGCTACGCCAATTGGATCCTCTTCCTCTTCAATATGGTCCTGATCGGTTTCCCCATGGACGCCGGTCGCATGTTCCAGTGCATACTGTGGAAGTACGTCGGCTACCGGCAGGCGACGCTCGCCGCCATTTTCGCCGGGTTTTTAACTGCTTTGGCCCTCGGCCTCGTTGCCATTATTTGCGACCAATGGCTGTTCTGCGCCCTAGGCATCTTCATTTTCGTTGCGTGCTGGCAGCAGCGCGTGGTTCTCGAGACCGGAGGCGAGGAGTCGCTCTTCGGCTATGACTTTTCTCAGGGATACACGAGCCTGGAGCGTGACCACCCGTCCTCGGCCGCGCCGCCGCGCCGCCGCTTGAACTGGTTTCAACGCTGGTCGCAGCGCCGCGCCGCCCGTAAACTCCTACGCGAGACCGAACAGCGCGAGGCCGAGGAGCGCCGCATGGACGAACTCCTCGAAAAGGTCCAGCGCCACGGCCTCCCCGCCCTAAGCGACGAGGAACGGCGCTTCCTCAAACGCGTCAGCGACCGGTATCGGAATCGGCACTAGCAAAGGTCGGGAGTCAAGGGTTCGTGAACAAGCATCCTGGGCGAATTGTCCTGTAGGCTGGCAGCCGTGTCGAATCGCTCCCCTGACGCCTCACTCCTGACTCCCATGATCGATCCCCGGACCCTCAAAGGCTTTCGCGATTACCTTCCCGCCCTGATGATCCCGCGCGAAAAGATGTTGGAGCAGGCGCGTCGGGTTTATCGCTCCTACGGGTTCGCGCCCATCGATACACCCGCGCTGGAATACACGGAAATCCTGCTCGGCAAGGGCGGCGACGAGTCGGACAAACTCATCTATCGCTTCAAGGACCACGGTGACCGTGATGTCGCCCTTCGCTTCGACCTGACAGTGCCATTCGCCCGTTTCGCCGCCCAGCACATCGGTCAGCTCGGCATGCCCTTCAAACGCTACCACATGGGACCGGTCTGGCGCGGCGAAAACACGGCCCACGGCCGCTTCCGCGAATTCTGGCAATGCGATTTCGACACCATCGGTACGACCTCGAACGCCGCCGACATCGAAACGGTGCTAGTGATCAACGACCTGTTTTGCGCTATCGGCTTTGAGCGGTTCGAGATAAGGGTGAACAATCGGCTGGTTTTGCATGGGTTTCTGGAACTCCACGGCCTAGCGGACAAAGCCGTGTCGCTCTTGCGTTCGCTCGATAAGCTGCCCAAGATCGGCCGCGAAAAAGTAGTGCAGGAGATGGTGCGTGAAGCGGGTGTCTCGCCCGACAAGGCTCATGCCGTGGTGTATCTGGCGAAGGTGCCAGAGGCGACCGGCGCCGATGCTAACGCAAAGATTCTCCAGCGGGTGCAAGATTTCTTTGCGGCAACGCCCAACGAGAAGGCCGCTGAGGGTATCCGCCGGTTGCGCGAGTTGCTGACCGTTGCGAAGCAGGCGGGTGTGCCGGAAAGCCGCATCAAGATCGATCTGTCGATCTGCCGTGGCCTCGATTATTACACCGGCACGATCTACGAGACGTTTCTGCTGGACAAACCTGACATCGGCAGTGTTTGTTCCGGCGGGCGCTACGACAACCTGGCCGGTTTATACACGAAACAGGCGTTGCCCGGCGTCGGCGCGTCGCTCGGCCTCGACCGATTGTTGGTCGCGATGGAGGAGCTCGACCTCCTCCCCAAGACCGCGACACCCGCGCCCGTCCTCGTCGTGCAGTTCGACGCCGCCCGGCTGGGGGAGTACCAAAAGATGGCGCGTTCGTTGCGCGCCGCGGGAATCGGCGTTGAGGTCTTCCCCGAACCCAAAAAAGTCGGCCAGCAGCTCCAATATGCGGAGAAGCGCGGGTTCCGCGCCGCCCTGATCGCTGGGCCGGACGAATTCACGAAACAGGTATGGAAGGTAAAAGATCTGGCCAAGCGCGAGGAGCAGACTGTATCTTCAGGAGAAGTAGCGGCGGCGCTTCAGGCGATTCTGATGCGCTGAAATTCCATCACGAAAGCACGAAAGGACGCAAGCACTAATACTGGCCGAATGGTCTTTTCGTGCTTTCGTCCTTTCGTGATTGAACTCTTTTCGCTGGCAGCCTTCCCCGTTAGGACTGGTGCGGCCATGGACCGAGGCAATCACTACGAAGCGGCGTTCGAGGCGTATCTTCGCTGGCACCGCTTTTGCTACGTCGCCGTCGACGAGACGCGCCGTGCCATGCTTGGCGACGAGCGCGTCAAGAACCTCGATTTCATCGTCCACGGCGGACCCGACGCCCGGCTGCTCATCGATGTCAAAGGCCGCCGTTTCCCCTCCGGCCCGCCCGAACGTCCCCGCCGCGTCTGGGAGTGCTGGTCCACCCAGGACGACGTCGACGGCCTCGAGCGTTGGTCGGAAATGTTCGGTCTGGGATTCCTCGGCCTGCTCGTCTTCACCTATCACTTGGCGCCCGAAGTCGAGCTGCCAGCGCAGACCGCCGACCTCTGGACGTTTCGCGGCCGCCGCTATCTCTTCCGCGCCGTCGAAGTGTCGGAGTACCGCCGCCACATGCGTGTCCGCAGCCCAAAATGGAAAACGGTCAGTCTCCCCAACGCCGTCTTCCGCGAACTCGTGCGCCCGCTCGACGATTTCCTGTGCGGCTTTATCCCCTCCGGCGAGGAGTGTCCCTTTTAGCCATGAACCGCTTGCAAATCGGCATCTACCTCGATCCGCTCGGCCTACCTCTGCGCAAGGCCCTGCAAGAGGCCGAGCGCCTCGGCGTTTCCGGCGTGCAAGTGGACGCCGCCGGCCCGCTCAGCCCCGACTCCCTCTCGCAAACTGGCCGGCGCGAATTCCGCCATCTGCTCCGCGCGCACAACCTCGAATTGACGGCCCTCGGGTGTCCGTTGCGTCGCGGCCTCGACTCGCCGGAGAACCAGGAGGAGCGAATCGAGCACCTACGCAAGGTAATGCAACTCAGTTTCGACCTGGGGCCGCGCGTGGTGGTAATCCAGCCCGGCCGCATCTTTGAGGATGACAAGGACCCGCGTTTCCTCCTGATGCGTGAGGCGCTGCTGGTACTGGGTCACCACGGCGACCGAACGGGCTCAACGCTCGCGCTGGAAACGGGACTCGAATCGGGCGAGGTTCTCCGCAGCTTCCTCGATCGCTTCGACACCGGCGGCCTCGGAGTCAACCTCGACCCGGCCAACCTGCTGTTGCACGGCTTCGATCCGTACGCGGCCGTCAAGGCGCTCGCCGGCAAGATCGTCCACGCGCATGCCAAGGACGCCCGCCAGGCAGGAAGCAGCCGGGTGGCCCAGGAAGTGCCGCTGGGCCACGGCGACATCGACTGGTTCCAGTTCTTTGGAGTGCTGGAAGAAGTTGAATACCGCGGCTGGCTGACGATTGAACGTGAAAGCGGAGACAATCGGCTGGCGGACGTGGCGGCGGGTGTAGCATTTCTGCGCCGGTTCTTGGGAAGTAGTTGAGGCGCTGGAGATGCGTTTCCGTGCGACCGCCTACCGCCAACCGTGATTGTAGAAGTCGCCTTCGAGCATTTCGGTCTTCCATTCCGACAATCGAAAAGCCTCGGCGATTTTCTCCCGGCCCAATCCGCCTATGGCGGTCACCGCCTCCCCTCCGCCGATCAACACGGGGGCGATAAATACATGCACCTCGTCAATCGCTCCCTCGTCGAGAAAGCTGCCCAATACTTCTGAGCCTCCTTCCACAAGGAGGTTGGTCATTCTCCTCCGTCCCAATTCCTCAAGGATTAGCTCCATGTGCGGACGCCGGTCGCCGGCGGGCAGGCAAACCACTTCACATCCCAGCGCCCGCAATTCGGCCGCGCAGGGCTCGCCCTTACTCGTTGTGAACAAGAGCGTTGGAACCTCCCGCGCCGTCCGTGCGAGCTTGCTTCCCGGAAGCAGCCGTCCCCGCCGGTCAAGAATGATGCGCGTCGCCATGCGCGGTCCCGGCGGTCGCGACGTCAACAGGGGATCGTCGCCCAACACCGTGCCGATGCCGACGACAATCCCGTCCATCCGCCCGCGCAATTCATGCACGCGCCGCCGCGACGCTTCGTTGCTGATCCACCGGGAATCCCCCGTCCGCGTGGCAATCTTGCCGTCCAGCGTCATCGCCCACTTGGCATGCACATAGGGCTGGCCCGTCGCAAGCAGCTTCAAATACGGCGCATTGAGCCTCCGTGCCGCGGCCTCTTCCACACCCACCGCGACTTCCACGCCGGCGGCGCGCAACCGCGCGTTCCCCTGCCCGGCGACTTCCGGAAACGGATCGGACATCGCGGCCACGACTCGGCTAATCCCCGCGCGAATCACCGCCTCGGTGCATGGCGGCGTTTTTCCCTGATGACAGCACGGTTCCAACGTCACGTACAGCGTCGCCCCCCGCGCCGCCTCCGCCGCCGCCGCCAGCGCGTTGATTTCCGCATGCGCTTCCCCGTATCGCTGATGCCACCCTTCTCCCACCACGATGCCATTGCGCACCACGACCGCCCCCACCAGGGGATTGGGCTCCACATAGCCCCGCCCCCGTTCCGCTAGTTCCAAGGCGCGCTGCATCCACCGCGCATCGGCTTCCTCAATTTGCAATTTGCAATTTGCAATTTGCAATTTGCAATCCTCCCGCGCCGTTAGAACAATTCCCCAATCCTCTCTCCCTGGCACAACACCAGCGGCTTCCCCTGCGCATCCTTGAATTCCAGCCGCGGGTCTATCCCCAGCGTCGAAAACACCGTCGCCGCCAGATCGGCCGGCGTCTGCGGATTCGTCTGCGGATACTCGCCCTGCTTGTCCGACGACCCAACCACCGTGCCGCCGCGCACGCCGCCGCCCGCGAACAGGCAGCTCTGCACCGCCCCCCAGTGATCGCGACCGGGCAGCCCGCTGATCGCTCCCGAGAACGCGAAGATCTTCGGCGTCCGCCCGAACTCGCCCCCTGTCACGATCAACGTGTCTTCCAGCATCCCGCGTGCATCGAGATCATCGAGCAGCGCGGACAGCGCCTGGTCGAACGGCGGCAGCAGGAAATCTTTCAGGTTGATAAACGCCCGCTCGTGCGTGTCCCACGTCTCCTGATTGCCGACATTCACGTGCACCATCCGCACGCCCGCCTCCACCAGCCGACGCGCCAGCAGGAACGACTTGCCGAACTGGTGCCGGCCGTAGGCGTCGAGCACCCGCGGCCCTTCCTCCTCCAGGTTGAATGCCCGCCGGACCCGGCCCGATGTGAGCAGGTCGAGCGCTTGTTGTTGGAACTTGTCCATCGCTTCCGCTTCGCCGCTCTGATCGAGCGCCCGCCGCTGATGTTCGATTTGTTCGAGCAACGAGTGCCGCGCTTGGACCCTGGCGGCCGACAAATACTCCGGCAGCTGCAAATGCGGTGGCTGAAACAGCGGCCCGTCGCCATGGCTGAACTTCGTCTTGCCGTCATGGAAAAAGCAGAGCGGACACGCCCCGTAGCCGGTGCATTTCGTCGCCGCCTCGATCACCCACGGATCGTGGCGCGAACCCATCAACCCAGCCTGCTGTCCTGGGAGCGTCCGCCCCGTGCGGTGGATGAGCAAGTGCGGCAATATCGCTGCCGTCGGTACGTCGTGCGGCGCCAACGCGTATTGCACCGCCGCCGCCAGGCTCGGCCAATCGGTCCCCGACGGCTTGTTCGGATTGAACCCCGCCGGCGCCTCATTCTTGCCGGTCAGCATGATGTGCGTGCCGGCAGAATGATCGTTGCTCTTGTGCGTCAACGAACGCAGGATCGCGAAATGCTTGCTCCGTTTCGCCAGCCGCGGCAAGTGCTCGCAAATGTCCATCCCCGGCGTCGCCGTTGCGATCGGCTTGAACTCGCCGCGAATCGAGTCCGGCGCGTCCGGCTTGAGATCAAATGTCTCGTGTTGCGGCGGCCCGCCGGATTGGAACAGATAAATGACCGACTTGCCCCGCCTTGTTTCCGACGACGCCCGTGCTTCCGCGCGGAGCAAGTCGGGCAAGGCCATCCCCAGCAAGCCAAGCGCCCCAGCCTGGAGCAGCTCGCGGCGGTCGAGCGATACATGCGGCAAGAATGCCGTGCAATGTCGATGCATCAGCCGTCTCCACACGGCGAGCGGATGGGAAACCAGGCGGAAACGTACGTCTCAAAAATACCATATCCCGCCGCGGGCGCGCCCATAATTCGTGCCGATTGTGCGGCTGCCTCCCCTTGCCGAAAACCCGTTCCACCAGGCATACTAGGTAGTTGATGGGGTTTCTCGATTAGGCCTTTCAGGAGACCTTCCGTGGCAGTGCCTAGCGTTGCGGTCGTCGGCGCCACCGGCGTCGTCGGCGAAATCATGCGCCAAGTGTTGAGCGAGCGGGGCTTCCCGCTCCGCTCCATCAAATTCCTCGCCTCCGAACGCAGCGCGGGCAAAACGCTCAACTTCAAGGGCAAGGCCTATCTCATCGAGCCGATCTGTCCCGAGGCGTTCGTCGACGTCGATATCGTCCTCTCCAGCACCCCCGCGTCGGTCAGCCGCGAAAGCAGTCCCATGGCGGCGAAATTAGGTGCGATCGTGATCGACAACTCCAGCGCCTGGCGCATGGACCCCGAGGTGCCGCTGGTCGTGCCCGAGGTAAACCCCGACGCCTTGCGCAACATTCCCAAGGGCATCGTCGCCAACCCGAACTGCTCGACTATCCAGATGGTCGTCGTCCTGAAGCCCTTGCACGACCTCGCGAGGATCAAACGCGTCGTCGTGGCCACCTACCAGGCGTCGTCCGGCAAGGGCGCCAAGGCGATGTTCGAACTCGACGCCCAGGTGGCCGCGATCGGCAAGGGCGAAAAGGTGCCGCCCGTCACCGTACACGCCGCCCAGCTCGCCGGCAACGTCCTGCCCCACGACTGGAAGTCCGGCGAAGACGGCTACTCCGAAGAAGAGATCAAGATGATCAAGGAAACCAAGAAGATCATGGGGGACGATTCAATCCAAGTGTCGCCCACGACGGCGCGCGTTCCCGTCCGCGTCGGCCACTCCGAAGCGGTCAACATCGAATTTGAGCGAGCCATCTCGGTCGACCAAGCGCGCGAGGCACTACGCAGAGCGCCAGGCGTGGTGGTACTGGATGATGCCGCCAAGGGCGAGGTGCCGCTGCCCTTGCCGCTCGCCGGACGCGACGAGGTTTTTGTCGGACGTATCCGCCGCGACCCCACGGTACTCCACGGTCTCAATCTCTGGATCGTCGCTGACAACCTCCGCAAAGGCGCCGCCACCAACGCAGTCCAGATCGCGGAAGTGCTGGTAGAGCGCGGCTGGTTGCCGCGCAGATAGCCGTTTAACCGCGGTTCGCAGAACCGCGCGTTTCTGCGAACCGCGGCCCTGCTAATATTACAGCGCTGTGTGCTAAGCTGGGCAACCGACCATGCCGCCACCCGCTGGTCTTTGTAGCGTGTCTCCCGGCGTTTCGGTGCAAATGCTGTGCAAACCACACACCCCACTTGGTGCACAGAAACGCACAAGTTGCACAGATTGCACAGAAACGCACAACTTGGCCCCAACGCACAACTTGCACAGAAACGCGCAACTTGCACAGAAACCGCGTTCTCTGGAAAAATCGCCCGCCACTGAACCCAGCGCTGTAGTACTAACTTCCCATGCGCAACATCAAATTCGTCCTCAGCTATGACGGTTCCGACTTCAACGGCTGGCAAACCCAGCCCGGCTTCCGCACCATTCAGGAAACCCTCGAATCCGCAATCGCCGCTCTCACCGGCGAGCCGGCCGTTCGCGTCAACGCCAGCGGCCGTACCGACGCCGGCGTCCATGCCGTCGGCCAGGTCGTCAACTTCTATACCGCCGCAATCCACTCTCCCGAAGTCTTCGTTCGCGCCGTGAACGCCAACCTCCCGCCCGATGTGATTGTCCGCGAAGCCGCCGACATGCCCCAGTCGTTCGACTCCAACCGCGACGCCAAACGCAAACTCTATCGCTACGTCATTCACGACGGCGCCGTCCCCGACGTCTTCCTGCGTCGGTACGCCCACCACACGCGCTGCCGCCTCGACGACGCCGCCATGAAACGCGCCGCCGTGCCTCTCCTCGGCCGCCACGACTTCCACAGCTTCGAAACCGACTGGCCTAACCGCATGTCAAGCGTGCGCACCATCACCCGCCTCGCCGTCAACCGCCTCGGCGACTGGATCTGGCTGGATGTGGAGGCCGACGGCTTCCTGTACAATATGGTCAGGGCCATCGCCGGCACGCTCGTCAACGTCGGCCGCGGGTATTGGCCGGAATCGCAGGTCGCCGAGATTCTGAACGCCGAGGACCGCAAGGAGGCGGGACCTACGGCACCGGCGCAGGGTCTATTCCTTATGCGCGTAACCTACGATCCCTAAAGGAGGCCGGCCATGCACATGAAACTTGCCTCCGCGCGGCCTTCACCCAGCTGGTCCATGGACCGGCTGCGGCGCTATTTCGACATGATCCCGGCAGAACGCATTCTCCTCGACCCGCTTCCCGGAACCGCGACGGAAGACGATGTCCTCCACATCAACGAACGCAAAGAACGGTTGTGCGAACTCGTGGACGGCGTGCTTGTGGAGAAGGCCGTGGGCACAAAAGAAGGGCTACTGGGCGTTTGGTTGGCTCACCTCATTTGGGTTTACCTTGAGAAGCACGCCATCGGCATCGCTCTCGGAGGCGATGGAATGCTCCGGCTCTTCCCTGGTCTGGTTCGCGTTCCCGATGTGTCGTTCATCTCCGCCGAGCGTCTCTCTGAAGGCCAGTTGCCCGACGAGGCCATTGCGTCGCTCGCGCCCGATCTTGCCGTAGAGGTGATTAGCAAGGGGGATACCAAAAGGGAAATCGAGCGCAAGCTTCGAGAGTATTTCGCGTCGGGTACGCGCCTGGCGTGGGTGGTCCACCCGAAATCAGAGACGGTCGAGGTCTACACCAGCGCCGCCAAAAAGAGAACGCTTCGCCAAGGGCAAACCCTCGATGGCGGCGATGTGTTGCCGGGATTTCGATTGCCGTTGCGCCGGCTCTTTGCGCCAGGCAGCCGCCGCTGAGGCCCGGAGGTAGCCGTGTCCCTTCCGGAGAAACTGGAAATCATCCCGTTGGTGAAGCCGCCCTCCACGACGGTCCGAGTGCCGGGATCGAAGAGCATCACGAATCGGGCGCTTGTATTGGCGGCACTGCAAAGCTGGAATCAGGATTGCACCCTGAGTGGCGCGCTTCACAGTGAAGACACGGAAGTGATGGTCAATGGGCTAAGAAAGCTCGGCTTCCGGGTTGAGACTGATTGGCCGCTGGTCAGAGTACACCGTCACGGCGCCGACGCGATTGTCCCGGCGGACTTAGCGGATATCTTTGTCGCAAACTCAGGTACGGCGATGCGGTTTCTTACCGGACTCTGCGCGCTCGGGCACGGGCGATACCGGCTTGACGGTACTTCGCGGATGCGCGAACGGCCCGTGGAGGATCTATTGTCAGCCCTGCGTGGGCTGGGTGTGAAGGCGTACAGTGAAGAAGCTAATGGTTGCCCACCTGTCGTCGTCGAATCCGATGGCTGGCTCCCAGGTCCGGGTACGGTGATCCGCGGCGACGTGAGCAGCCAGTTCCTCAGCGCCCTCTTGATGGTCGCTCCATTCAATTCGCCCGGCCCTCTGCAAATCATCTTGGCTGGGACGCTTGTCTCCGTGCCTTATGTCAAATTGACGGAACAGATGCTGCTCCACTGGGGCGCGACGTGGCGGATTCTCCCTGACGGCTATGAGTTCACCTTCGAATCGATCGCGAATTTCGGTTGCGACAGATACGCGATCGAGTCTGACGCCTCCGCCGCCAGTTATTTCCTGGCCGCCGCGGCTATAACCGGTGGCGACGTTTGTGTGGCAGGTTTGAATTGCAAGAGCCTTCAGGGCGATGTGCGTTTCGTCGAATTGCTGCAAGAGATGGGGTGTCGCTGGATTCCGAGTGCGATCGGCCTGAACCTGGAAGGCCGCCCTCTCCACGGCATCACCGTCGACATGAACGACATCTCCGACACCGTCATGACCCTCGCCGCCGTCGCTTGTTTCGCGGAAGGCCCGACAACGATCCGCAACGTCGCCCACATCCGCCACAAGGAAACGGACCGGCTCACCGCCCTCGCTACTGAACTCCGCCGCGTCGGGGCCGAGGTCGATGAATACCCCGACGGCTTGAAGATCACGCCGCGCCCGCTGCACGGCGCGGAAATCGAGACCTACAACGACCACCGCATGGCCATGAGCATGGCCCTCATTGGCCTCAAGGTGCCCGGCATTGTCATCAAGAATCCCGGCTGCGTGGCCAAGACCTATCCCGGGTTTTTTGCCGACCTGGAGAAGCTGCGCTAAGAGGAGAGGAATTGCAAAATGAAAACTGAAAAATGTAAATTGCAAATTGAAGAGCAGTCGCGCTTCTTCCCTTTGGCAGGCGAAACGATGGCGAGACCGCGCCGGCGAACATATCCGCGCCTTCTTCAATTCGCATTTTTCATTTTTCAATTCTCAATATTCACTATGTTTTGCGCGCCGGCATTCGCCGGCTACGATTCCGACGCCGACAAGCCCTACAAAGTCCAACTCGTCCTCCGCTTCGCCGAACACAAGCAGTTGACCCCCGCCTTTAAGGACAAAGTCGAACGCGAACTCCTCAACAGCCTGCAAGGCGCCCTCGGCGAAATGGGCGAGGTCGAAGTCCTTCACGAGCACCCCAAGCTCAAGGAGATCGAGGAGAAAGGGCTGGAGAGGGTCCTCGACTCCTGGCGCGACCTGACCGGGGTCAAGACCCAATTTGTCCTCATCGGCTTCAAGGACGGCGAGTTTGATATCCAGGCCCGCCAGCACGACGGCTACACCGGACTTGCCGGCTATTACCGCAAGCCCGAACGCATCACCGACCGCCTCCTGGTCGCGCGCACCGCCGCCCTGCTGATCGAACGCGACTTCGGCGCGGGCGGCGTCGTGGAACCCATCGACGCCCAGACCGCCCGCATCCATTTCCGGGCTGCCGCTCTGGACGGATCGTTGGAACGCTGGGTCAAGAAAGGCGACGTCTTCGCACTCGTGCAATTGGATGGGCCGCCGGGTTCAGAGCGCGCCCTTTGGCATCGCTGGATCATCCTTCAGGCCCGCGAGGAGCCCAAGGACGGCAAATGCCTGTGCAGCCTTCTTCAAGGTGAGCCCAAACAACTCCCTTCCGGACACGCCTACCGATGCATGAAGCTTGGCACAACCCGCGGCCCTCTCCGTATCCGCGTCGTCACGGCGGGCGCTTCCAAGCTAACGCCGGAGCCGAACCTCGAAATCCATGTCCGCAAGAATGGCTTCAAGCAGGACGAAAAGCCCGAGCAAGGCGTCACCGATGTCCAGGGCTTCTTCAACACCGAACAGCGCAAGGTCCTTTATGACAACGTCGCCTTCGTAAGCTGCATGGTCAATAACGCGGTCCGCGCCCAATTCCCCGTTCCGATATTCGATGAGCGCGTCACGCTCTGCCCGGTCACAATAAACCAAGACGCAAAAACCCAGCTCGCCGCCGCCCAAAGGCTCTGGGAGGAAGCGATGCTTGAAGCCGACCTGAGGCAAGTGAAACTCTTTGTGGAACTGCGCAAGTCCGATGCCGGCAACCGGCAGGCAGCTTTGGACCTGGCCGAAGAAGGTCTGAAAAGGCTCGACACCGACCTCCTCGAGTTCGAGAAAAAGCGTGCGGAGCTTATCAGGCGAAAGATGGCCGAATCAGCCGGCGAACCGCGCCTCAAAGACTTGCGCGAAAAACGCGATAAGCTCAAGACCTTCGTCGCCAATCAAGCAGACATCCTCAAAGCCGAGAACGACCCCAGCCGCAAAGAGATCCTCGAGTTGGTCAACCAGGCGCAGCTTCTCGAAGGCGAGGCCGAGTTCGGCAAGGCGCTCGAGGTCTACGCCAAAGTTCTCGCCAAGATCGCCGACGCGAACCTCAAAGACCCGAAATTGAAGGACTACGTCACGCACGTCGAGCAGTTGAAGGCGAACTGGGCCGTCAAGGACGCAGCCCACGACGCCGCACGCAAGTTCATCTACGACGACTGGCCCGTACTCGACACCGACGAACTCAATACCGGCGTCGGTAAAGCGCGAACAATGCTCGAAGTGTGCCGCAAAGCCGGCGACAAGCTTTCTCCCCAGAAACTCGCAAAAGTCGCGCTCTCCCATCAGGGCAAGCTGAATCAGAAACGCTCCGAGCTGAACACCGATCTCAACACGGACGACGTCAAGGCCGCCAAGGACATTGAAGCCGTTCTCGACGATCTCGCGAAATTGCTAGGAGAAGTGAACGACGTGCTCAAACAATCCTCGCCCGCGAAGTGAATTTAGACTGGCATGGCGAGCCGGGAGCATCAGCGACCGGAGGTCAACGACCGGGGTTCACCTTGTCCTTCACGACCTGTTCCGGTTTGTCCCCAACCTTGATGGGCTCCTTGCACAACAGACAGGTCACGATCTTGCCCCGCTCATGCTCCTCCACGAGCATGAACTTCCGGCACTTGGCATTGGGACATTGAATCGCGAATACCATGACGTCATCCGGTGGATTATTGAATGCGTAGTCCCTTCACCCACTCCGCCTCCCGTGCGATCTCCTCTTCCGTCAATCCGCTGCTCCGGTGAATCGTCGCGCTGGCCAACTTCCCGCTCGTCATGTCGAGGGCCATTACGTCAATGAGGCCGTTGCTCGCCACGCCGCAGCGCACCTGCACCGGCGAATACTTCGCCAAATGGGGCGGCAAACCCTCGATCCAACACTCGCCGATGCTGATGCACGCGTCCGCCTGGTGCGCCTCGCCCTGCAACACCTTCACGCGCACGCGCTGCTGATTCTCGACGACCGTGCGATACACGCGGCTCGCCGCCGTCGGCAATTGTGTGTTCTTGGCGATCAGCACGTCGTTGATCCGCTCCTGCTGGTGCTTGACCTCGATGCCCAGGCTGTGCGAATTGACGTTGATCTCGACCACCTGGGCCAGCGACTCACGCACGTTGTCGTCGAAAACCAACCCCGTCTCCTCGTTCCGCGACGCCATGATGCCGGCATGGATCGCCGCCCCCCCGCGCGACGACCTCGCTCACCGCCAGAGCGTGCTCCGGTTCCATGCCGCTCAGGTCCTTGAGCATCTGCCCGGTCATCGGCATGTGCGTCGAACCGCCGACAAGCAAGATGCGATCGACCTTGTTCCAGGTCATCCCGGCTTGCCGCAGCACCTGCTGCGTCGTCAGCCGGGTGCGCACCAGCAAATCGCGGGTCAAGTTCTCGAACTCGGCCCGCGTCAGCGGCGCCGTCAGCACCTTGCCGCCGTGCATGCAGGTGATCGTCGTCTGCCCAAGTTTGCTGAGTGTGCGCTTGGCCCGTTCCGCCGCCGCGGCCAAACCGGCCAGCGCTTGCGGATCGCCGCGCGGGTCCTCGCCGTGCTGCTTCTGGAACTGGGCTGCGACGTACTCCATGATGCGGTCGTCCCAGTCCTTACCGCCCAGGCGCACGTCGCCCTCGATGCCGAGTGTCTGAAAACGCCGGTGAGAAAGCCGGACCAGCGTCACGTCGAACGTGCCGCCGCCGAGGTCATAAACCAGCACGGTCCGTTGCTCGTCGGGCAGGACTTGATCGGGTGCGAGTTCGCCCGCCCGGCGCGGCGGCTGAAACGAATACGAAAGGGCCGCAGCGGTCGGCTCGTCGAGGATGTCGAGTACGTCCAGCCCGGCGATCCGGCCGGCGTCTTGCGTGGCCTTCCGGCGCGTCTCGTCAAAGTACGCCGGAACGGTAATGACTGCTTTCCGGACAGGGCCGATGCGCAATTCCGCGTCCTGGACCAGCTTGGCGAGGATGATGCCCGACAGCGTTTCCGGCCGAAATTCGCGCCCGGCGACGAGCCGCCCATAGAGCGGGTGCCCCATCCGCCGCTTGATAAGCGAGGCAACCTTCTCCGGCTGTTCCAGCGCGACATCGAGCGCCGATTGCCCCACAAGCGCCGCGCCGTCCTCGATCAGGACGGCGCTCGGAGTCAGCATTTCACCGTCGCGGTTGGGAAGTGTGACCGGCAGGCCGTGATCGTCGAGAGTGGCGATGGCGGAAAACGTGGTGCCGAGATCGATGCCGACGAGATTGCCGCCGCTTCCCGCCATGACGATGCCCTTCCGGAAGCGATCAGCAATCCGCCGAATACCCCAAGAAGTCCGAACCAATCATTCGCAATGGCTGATAGCTGATAGCTCAAGGCTAATAGCTACTTCTTGCTCTTGTTCGTCGGTCGAATCATCACGAGCGTCCCGTTCGCGCCGGGAACCGCGCCGCGAATCAAGATAAGGTGCTTCTCCGCGTCGATTCTTACAATATCGAGGTTCCGGACGGTGACGCGGTCCACGCCCAGATGGCCTGCCATGCGGATGCCCTTCTTGGGGCGGCCACTGCCCCGGTTGCTCGCGTTCGACGCGATGCTGCCGCGCTGGCGCGACCCTTTCTTGACGCCGTGGCTGGTGCGGAGTCCCTTGAAATTGTGCCGCTTCATGACGCCGGTCATGCCGCGACCCTTGGTCGTGCCGATGACATCGACGCGCGGAACATCCTTGAAGACGCGCTCCGCCGTCAACACTTCCCCCACCTTGATCTCGGATGGCTTCTCCAGGCGGAATTCCCGGATGTAACGCTGCGGCTCGCAGTTCGCCTTGGCCGGCGCGGTAACGCCCGCCGCCGTCCGCGCCCGCCGGCGCTTCGATTCC
>Ga0207158_1038_pt3 | contig 30853 bp, 20 predicted proteins | sample Alteio_BWMinHeat_22_FD_153512 | JGI IMG/M metagenome (GOLD analysis project Ga0207158, IMG submission 153512) | Enriched cells from forest soil in Barre Woods Harvard Forest LTER site, Petersham, Massachusetts, United States -... | ecosystem: Environmental > Terrestrial > Soil > Temperate forest >... | reverse complement strand
TGCGGCCCGGTCGCGCACGACCCAGCCGGCGTTCGCCGCCAGAATCGTCATGGTGATGATCAGGCCCACGGTCGCCGACCACAGCGCGGGGCGGTGCCGCCGCGCCCACTTGCGCGCTCGATGCAACCTCGAAGGCCGCCGGGCGCGGATGGGTTTGTCCTCCAGAAAGCGACGGAGGTCGTCGGCCAGCTCCCGGGCCGTGGCATAGCGGGCTTCCGCGTCTTTCTCCAACGCCTTCTGAACGATGATCTCCAGCTCCACCGGCACGCCTGGATTCAGGCGCCGCAGCGGACAAGGCTCCTCGGAGGCGATCCGGTGGAGCAGCTCTTGGCGGTCTCGGCCGTCGAAAACCGGGCGCAAAGCCAGCAACTCGTACAGCGTCGCCCCCAGCGAGTAGACATCGGTGCGATGGTCCACCGCGGCAGGCCGGCCCAAGGCCTGCTCGGGGCTCATGTAGCGCAGCGTGCCCACCAAATCGCCGGTCATGGTCAAGCCGGCCTGGCTCTGACAGTGAGCCAGGCCGAAGTCGGTAATCCAAAGATTGCCACGGCCGTCCACCAGCAGGTTGGCCGGCTTGATATCGCGGTGGACCACTCCGAGTTGATGGGCATGCTCCAGTCCCTCGGCCGCCTGCACGCCCAAGCGGGCCGCCATGTGGAAGTGGGCCGGGCTTCGGGTCGAGCGTTCGGTGGAAAGGCAGGCGATGGGCAACGTCGGCGAGAAGACTTCCGAGGTCTTTAAGACTTCGGAAGTTTTCGGTAAGCGGTGACCGTCGGGGAGCGGGGGATACGCCTTTGGAGCGTGGCCCTGGGGGTTTCCGCTCCCCAACGGTAGGGGCTCGGGTCGCGGTTGCGATGAGTGACGCAGCCCGTCGATGAAGGCGGCCAGCGTTTGTCCCTTGATGTACTGCATGGCGAAGTAGTGCACGCCACGCTCGCCGCCCACCGCATAGACCGGCACGATGTGCTGGTGATGAAGATGGGCTGCCGCCTGCGCCTCGTTCTTGAAGCGCTGCAATTGTTTGGCATCCAGCGCGGCGGCGAACGGCAGAACCTTGAGCGCCACGCGCCGGCCCAGCGAGATTTGGACCGCCTCATACACGACGCCCATGCCGCCGCGGCCGATCTCGCGGACGATGCGAAAGTCGCCCAATGGGCCTTCCGGCTCGATCACTGCGGTGGCGAAAACTTCCGAAGTCTTCGAGACTTCGGAAGTTTTCGGCGGGTGATCCGCGGCGGATGCGTGGATAACCTGGAGCGCCGGCAGCATGTGCCGGAGAACGACGGCGAGCTGTGGGAATTGTCGGGCATAGTCCTCGACTTCGGGCCGCTCGCCGCGGCCGAGCCGTTCGAGGAACTCATCAACGATTTCCCCCATGAGGCATTCCGCCGCGGCGTCTTGCGTTTTGAGGACATCGGTCATAGCTGGGACTCCGTCATGCCGCCTTCGGACAGAATCCGGTGCAGCCGCAACATCGCCCGGCCGTGCCGCTTGCTGGCCGTGGCCGAGTCGATGCCCAGGAGCAGAGCCACTTCCCGGTTGGACAGCGCCTCGAAGTGGCGCATGATCACGACTTCGCGATCGGAGCGCGGCAGTTGCGCCACGGCCTGGCGCAGGCGGCGGGCCGTCTCACGGTGGTGCAATTGCTGGCTGGGGGTCGAGTCGCCGACAAGCAGTTGCCTGGCCAGTGCGACGGACGACCGCTCCGGTAGGGGCACCTCCTTGCCCAGCGCCCGCCGGGCAGTCCCAAGGTGTTGCCGGCGGGCCTTCAGGGCGTGATCGACGGCGATCTGCCGCAGCCAAAGACGGAAGGGCAGTGCGGGCCGTTCCAGGTAAACGCTCAGCCGGCTGAGTGCCACCAGGTAGGCCTCCTGCACGACGTCCGCTGGGTCCACGCGGGAACGCAACCGGGGGTCCAGCCGTAGTTCCACCAAGCGTTGCAAGTACGCCTGATGCCGGGCAAAAAGTTGCTCAAACGCTTGCCGATCCCCGGCGGCAGCCTGCTGGAGCAGGCCCTGCGTGACCGCGGAGTCAGGCTGGACCCCGTGCTTCGGCACTTTCGCCTCCTACACCACTAACTCCCAAACGCCGCGAGAATGGACCGGCCGGAGCGAAAAAAAGCAACACCCCCCCGCGCGTACGACGAGATCGATCGGTAGCCGGGACATGACCGGGAGAGATTCGCAGAGAGATGGGGTCCGTATCATGCACACACCTCGCGATTGGTGCGTCTGGCAAAGCTGAAGTCTGGACAGAATCACCCGAAACTAAAGACGCGGGGTGTGCTCGTACTTGCGCGGCAAGACTTCCTTTTGGAGCGGAGAAGAGGATCGGGAGTCGAAAATCATTACGTTAAGCGGCAAACCTCTTGCGTTGCATGGAACTCTGATGCCGGCTGGGGGTAATCGGGAAGGTCCCATTGGAATTGGATCAGAGCCAATCCAGACATCCACCGCCGCGGTAAATCAGGATTTGGGCGATGAGGCCGGTCCAGCCGGTTTGGTGGCTGGCGCCGCAGCCGCGGCCGGTGTCGCCGTGGAAGTATTCGTAGAACGGGATCAGGTCGCGCCAGTGCGGATCGTGGTTGAAAAGCGGGCAGGGACCGAAGACGGGCCGGTTGCCTTGGTCGTCGCGCAGGAAGATCCCCGCTACCCGGCGCGCCAGTTCTTCGGCGACCTGATCGAGGGTACGCATGACGCCCGAGCCGGTGGGACATTCGACCTGAAACGTGTCGCCGTAGTATTTGTGATACTGTCTGAGCGCGACGATGATGAGAACGTTGACGGGCACCCAAATGGGACCGCGCCAGTTGGAATTGCCGCCGTACAGGTCGGTGGTGGATTCGCCCGGCTCATAGTCGAGCGAATACTCGTGACCGTCCAGCTTGAGGTTCAGGGGATGGTCCGCGTGATAGCGTGAGACCGCCCGCACGCCGAAGGGGGACAGGAACTCGTTTTCATCAAGCATGTAGGCCAACATGCGCCGAAGTTGATCCTGCCGGACCAGGCCGACGATGACGTTTTGGTTCGGGCCGGAAACGACCATGGGCTCGACGCTTTTCACCAGGTCGGGGCGGTGCTGGATGAACCACTCCCGGCGGCGTTGAAAATCGGGGAAGCGCTCGAACGTGTCGGCGGGTACGGTCGCCGCGCCGAACAGGGGAACGAAGCCCACCATGGTGCGGGCGCGAATGGGCGTCGGCTCGTTTTGGGGCGAGATGAGTTGGTCGTAGAAGAAGCCGTCCTTTTCGTCCCAGAGCGATAGCCGCGGATCGCGCAGGCTGTTCATGGCGTTGGCGATATAGACGTAATGCTCCCAGAACTTGCTGGCGAGGTCCGCATAGACGGGGTCCTGTTCGGCCAGGAGCATGGCGGTGGTCAGCATGCTTTTGGCGAAGGCGGCCATCCAGCTGGTGCCGTCGGCCTGGCCGAGCAGCCAGCCGGGCGGGAGCTTGTCGCGATCGAAGGCGGAGATGTTGTCCATGCCGAGGAAGCCGCCCTGGAAAATGTTCTTGCCCAGTGCGTCCTTGCGATTGACCCACCAGGTGAAGTTCAAGAGCATCTTTTGAAAGACGCGTTCCAGGAAGGCGTAGTCGGCGACGCCCGTGTGGCGGCGGTCAATTTCGAATACCGCTCTTGCGGCCAGAGGCAGAACCGGCGGATTGACGGAATTGAAATCCCACTCGTAGGCGGGAATCTGGCCGTTGGGATGCATGTACCACTCGCGCAGCATCAGGAGGATTTGCTCCTTGGCGAAGTGCGGATCGATGTGGGCCAGGGCGATGCAATGGAACCCCAGGTCCCAGGACGCGAACCAGGGGAATTCCCACTTGTCGGGCATCGAGATGATGTCGCGGGTGAAGAGGTGCGTCCAGTCGTGGTTACGCGCCTCCCGGCGCTGGGGCGGGGGGACCGGTTCGGCCGGGTCGCCCTCCAGCCAGTCAGTAACGACGTAATGGTAATACTGCTTGGACCAGAGCATGCCGGCGAACGCCTGGCGCGCGACCCGTTTTTCATCGACCGAGAGTTGTGCCGGCAAAACCGCATCGTAGAACTCGTCCGCCTCTTCTTGACGCTGCTTGATCAACGCGTCGCAATCGGCAAACGGCGCTTCCAATGGATGTTCGTCGATCAGGGCGGCCAGGCGCAGGTCAAGGGTTATGGTCTGTCCCGCGTCGAGGGTTCGGGAGTAGCGCGCGGCGGCTTTCGTGCCCGCGGCGGCGGGATTCACGGCGTCGCGCCGGCCGTTTACCACGTAGTGATGAAATGCATCCTTCACATAAGGCGTCGGCGGCGGCACTCCGTACAAGCGGGCGGTATCGGTCTCATTTTCGGTGAACAATAGCTCGTCGGCGGCGGAGCAGTACAGGATGTACTCACCGAGTTGCCAGTGGTTGGCGATTAGGGTTTTCAATGGAGTCGCCTGCCGAAGCGGGTGTTCCGACTTCGACCGGCTAAAGCCGGGACTCCAACCGGCGATGGACGGCCGGCGCGGGTCGCGGCCCCAGCTCCAGGTATTGCGGAACCAGAGCGTGGGCAGTACCTGGATCGCCGCCGCCTCCGGACCGCGATTGCTGATGCGGATGCGAATCAGCATGTCCTCCGGCTGGAGCTTGGCGAATTCCACCTCGATGTCGAAATAACGGCCCTGGTCGAAGATGCCGGTATCGACCAGTTCGTATTCCAAGTCGCGCCTGCTCCGCCGCCGATTCTCCTCGAGCAGTTTCTCGTAGGGGTACGCAGCTTGCGGATACTTGTAGAGGTACTTCATGTACGAGTGGGTCGGCGTATTATCCAGATACGCATAGTACTCCTTGACGTCTTCGCCGTGGTTGCCCTCGCTGGTGTTCAGGCCGAACAACCGCTCCTTGAGGAACGGATCGCGGCCGTTCCATAGCGCCAGGGCGAAGCAGAGGTATTGGTGGCGGTCGCTGATGCCGGCGAGTCCATCCTCGTTCCAGCGATAGGCGCGCGCGCGGGCGTGATCGTGGGGGAAGTAGTTCCACGCATCGCCGTTCGCGCTGTAGTCCTCGCGCACGGTGCCCCAGGCGCGTTCCGCGAGAAAGGGCCCCCAACGGTTCCAGTGGCCTTTTTGCTCGCGGTTGAGTGTCAGGCGAACGCCTTCGCGGGTGTCGTAGATGTTCATAAGAGTCTTATTAGCACTGAGGAACCTCACGGTCTCCTTGTGAGGGCGAAGACGGAGGCGTGCCAGGGAGGCACATCGACGTACAGTCCGCTGGTTTGTAAATCGTTGCCGTCCCGGTCGTAATACTCATCGCCGATCCGATTCTGGAGCCGCCACCGGCTGCCGGCAAGGTCCGTGAACGGCAGGCGAACGTAGCACTGGCTTTGATTAGGAGCATAGTTCACCGTGACCAGCATGCGCTCCTCACCGGAGAGTTGCCAGGAGAACGCCAGGAAACAATCCCAGGTTCCGTTGCCGTTCCAAGCTGGGGCGCATTCGAGCAGTTGCCATTGGCCCTGACGCACGACTTTCAAACGAAGGATGTCGAGCAGTCGGCGATAGAACTGTTCCAGCTTTGGGTCGATGGGTTCGTCCGGGCCGCGACCGAGATGGGGCGAAATTCGTTTCTTACGCCCCTGGAATTGTCCCTGGTGGAAGAAGCGCAGGCCGGGAGACAGGAAAGTGATGACCGCGCCCGCCTCATGCACTCCCGGAGGGAACGTGGCGGCGGCCCGAGGCTCGTCGTGGTTCTCCAGAAAGCGGGCCATCTTGTTTTGGTAGTTTAGGCCCGCGTGGAAATGTTCGCGCACCGGCGGGGCATACCGGTCGCACAGGCGGTCGTAGAGCCGTTTGTCGTATGTGTAGTCGAACCCCTGCTGTTGGAGCGTCCATTCGAGATCCCAATAAGCCTCGGCCAGGAGGCAAAAGTCCGGAACGTGCGCGCGCACGCGCTGGACGGCCTTCGGCCAGAAGGGTTGAGACGGGATGCCCCAGGTTCGAGCAAAGACTTCCGGTAACACCAGCATGGCCATGTCGCAGCGCACGCCGTCGCATTGCCCGACGATTTTCAGGAGCTCGCCGATCATCGCTTCCTGGGTGGCCGTGTTGCCGTAGTTGAGTTGAAGAGTATCCGGCCAACCGGGGAAATAAGGATCGCGCCCGTGGGCCAGGACCAAATCACCGCGTTCGCGCTTGACGCGGGTGTAGTTCCCAGGGGCGCGGGCCAGGTCATGTTCCGTGCCGTGGATGAAGTAGTCGGGATGATCTTCGGTCCAGGGATGGTCCAGCCCCGTGTGATTAGGAACAAAATCGAGCATTAGCCGCAGGCCGCGCGTGAGGAGCCGCTCGCGCAGGCGGGCCAGAGCGGCGTCGCCTCCCAAGTTCGTGTGCACCGTGTAGCCCGTAATTGCGAAGCCGGAGCCGGCGATATCCTCCTCGCGCAAGTCCGGAAGCGTCTCTTGAAACTCTTTGCGCCAGTCGGGCTTGGTGCGCGCGATTTGCTGCCCTGCGACGCCGGTCTGCCAGACACTGAGGAACCAGACCCAATCGAAACCCATTTCGACCACGCGGTCGAGTTCGGCGTCCGGAATGTCATCGAGCGTTGTTTCCCGACGCAGCATCCGGGACAGATCCGTGAGCCAGACGCGGGTGTTGATTTGATAAAGCGAAGGATAGCGCGGTGTAGGCATGGCGTTCAGGTAGTGATCATGGTGCGCTCCTCCGGAGCAAGTGAGTTACCGATTCTAGCGTCCCGATTCCAGCGCTGCCACTTTTGCCAGGCGGCGAACGTGCCGCTCCGCCCCGCTGAAGTTGGCTGCCAGGAAAGTCTGGACGAGGTCCCAGGCCACGGCCGGTCCGATGGTCCGGGCGCCGATGCAAATGATGTTCATATTATCGTCCTCGACACCCTGCTGTGCGGAGAAGTGGTCGTGGATCAGTGCGGCGCGGACGCCGGCAACTTTGTTGGCACAAACCGACGCTCCCACGCCGCTGCCGCAAATGGCGATGCCGCGCTCCACTTTCCCGTCGGCCACAGCCCGGGCCAGGGGGATGACGAAATCGGGATAGTCGTCGGACGGGTTCAGGGCAAAAGCTCCTAAATCGACGACATCATGCCGCGCCGCACGCAGGTGGGCGACGAGCTCCTCCTTCATGCCGAACCCGCCATGATCCGTGGCGATTCCCACTCGCATGACGTCTCCTCCGGTTGAAGTTTGGTTACCGCTGTCTGGTCGCCGCGCTTGTGTAGCGTCAACGGTAGTACGATGGGTAGGGAGGGTTGGGTCTCAGACCTATTGCAGGAAGAACGTCCACACCAGCACGGCCACCACGACCAATACGATCCCGACTCCAACCAACCAGGCCGGGTGAAACGGCAACAGACTCTTCTCCTGCTTCTTTTCGTATTCTTTCTGCTCCTTCTTTTTTTCCTCGCGATCCTTTTCGTGGTGCTGATGATGTTGTTCGTGATGATCCATGGTTTGTCCTTTAGCGCGTAATGCGAGACAGTCTCCGCCAGAGGAACACCTTCCGCCCGATCCGCCCGGCGATCTCCTACGCGGACGCACGAGCACGGCGGATCACACATCGCCTACCGCCGCGCACCGATGGTTTGGAATCGCAGCCCCCGCAAGGGGCAACCGGCGAACGATTTCGGCCTTCACGTCGATTCGGGCGAATTCTCCCGGCTCCAGTTCGGCCCCAACCAGCGCATGAACACTAAATGGACAGAGACCCTGAAAGTTGATCGGATCGCCTGGCCGAACGAAAACCTCGAGCTGGTCCGTATGAAAAATGTTGGTAAGGACCGGCTCGAGCTTGGTAATCATGTACATTCCGTTCTTTTTCCGCGCCAAGTACAGCTTCATGATCGCTCCTTGCAATTCAAGGTGTGTCATCGTGGAGGATCGAGCGGTCCGGCTCCGCAGCCGGGATTCCTTGCGGGATTCCCTTGGGGCCGCATCCCCGCTCGAACGCTAACGGCAGAAACGCGTGCGCATAAACGTATCCTGCAAAGTGCGCGCCAAGCACGACGCGGAGATCGCTCGGCGGCTCCGCCGGCACAGGGTCTCGATCAAACCCTGGTTAGGAAATCGCGAGCTTTGCGTGGCTTGCGAAGGTTAGAATGTAGCAGCTTGCCGGCGGGATTCAACGAAAATCATTCACAGCGGCATCCTGCGAATCTTTTGCGTACTTGGCGGTCGTTACGCGGGCGCCTTCAGTGCCGGGCACCCAGCGGGTCTGCTTGATATGCGCGCGTTCAGATGAGGTTCAAGATTTGATGATCCATTTGGCCGACGAGGATGCACGTCGGGCCACATAATTGCCGAGTGGTGGTCATTGTTATTAATCGGCCGGCATTCCGTGTCTCACGGCTGCGTGAGACACGAACCTTGCAACGCAGTTAACCAATTTCAGCATCGCCATTTACGACGAGAGCCGTGCCTATGCACTCGCGTGAGACACGGGTTGCACTAACACGCCAAGGGCTTTCGCTTCAACCCGGTTTCCGCGGTGTGTCGCGGAATATTAGGCGCTCTCCGTGTACGCCGACGCGCGCCGGCCGTTGCGTCAATGCCAGCGTTCTCCGGAACTCATTCCGCTTTTGCGCGAAGAAACTGTTTGCAAATCCCTCCCGCATGGTACGATCAGGCAGTCGTGTCTCCCACGCCCGAACGTTGCCTGGAGGAACCCACCGATGATCCAGCGTCTCGCTGCCGTGTTCGCCGTGGTCGGCTTGGGTATTTGCCTCGCGTATGCGGAGGAAGCGAAGCCCGCACCCACTAAACCGGACGCAGCCCAAATCGCGCGGCTCGTGGCTCAGCTGGGCAGCGACCGCTACGAAGAGCGGGAGGCGGCGTCCGAAAGCCTGGACGCACTTGGGACGACCGCTTTGGATTCCTTACGTGTCGCCTTGAAGAGCCCGAGTCCGGAGACGCGCAAGCGGGCCGGTGACCTCGTACAGCGCATCGAGAAGCGCCTGGAGACCGCTGAACTGACCCAGCCGAAGATGATTCGCCTGGTCTACAACGACACGCCCGTAACCGAGGCTGTGCAGGATATTGCCCGCAAGACTGGCTTCCCCGTCCAAATCGAAGGAGATCAGACCAAGCTCGCCAACCGCAAGATCACCCTCGACACCGGAGAGATTCCATTCTGGCAAGCGGTGGATCAGTTTTGCGAGAAGGCTGGGTTCGTGGAACGTGGCTCGGTGGCCATTGCCGAAACCAACAAGCCGGCCATCGAACAACGGGATCTCGCGGTAAGGAAGATGGTGATCATGCAGGACGGAAGCATGGGGGGTGCCCGCTCGGAGATGCCGCTGGTTTTCCTGGATGGCAAACTACCGGCCGTGGCAACCTACTATGGGGGCGCGCTGCGCGTTCGCGTGCTGCCCCGAACTGCTCCGGCCGCTGGCGCTGCCAAGAACGACGCCCCGGTGAAATACTGGGGCGGTGGAACGGTTCTCACGGTCGAAATCTCTCCCGAACCGAAGGTGGGCGTACGCACCATTCTCAGCGTGCGCGTGGAAAAGGTTCTCGATGACCAAGGAAATGAACTGAAAACACCCCTGCCCTACACCTATGGCCACGATGAAAATGGCGACCTCGAGATGCAGTGGCGCGGCGGCATGGGCAACTCGGTCTATGTCGATGGCATGGGCGCCGGCGATTTGTCCACGCGGGTTCCTCTTCGCTTGGACTTGCCGAGCGGAGTGAAGAGTCTCAAGGAAGTCCGTGGGTATGTCGGGGCGGACGTCCTAACTCCGCCGATGCCGCTCATCACGATGGAGAACATTCTCGACGCCGCCGGCAAGACCGTGGAAGGCAAGCATGGCGGCTCCATGCAGGTTTCGGAGGTCAAGCGTGACGATAAGGGTCAGGTCACGCTGAAGGTTTCGGTCGACAAGCCGCCCCCGGCATTCCCCCAAGTCATAGACAGGTTTGGACGGGGGCGCTTAATGCGCCGCGGGGGAATAGTCGTCGACGAGCGAGGGACGGACCCAAATGTTGTCGGCAGACTCCTTTCGCTCCTGGACGAAAAGGGCCAGGCATTCAAGCTCACTGCCGTTGAGCTGAAGCCTTTGGAGGCCCCTGGAACCTTTGAGTGGCAAGTGACCTTCCAGCCGCCCGACGGGGCCGCCAAGGCCGCGAAGCTCATCTACTTGGGACGGCGGAGGACGACCATTGACGTGCCGTTTGTGCTGAAGGACGTGCCGGTGCCGTAACGGTTCCGCTTCGTGCGCCAAACAGTCCCGTCTGCCTCCGCTCGGCGGACAGAAATGTCTGCCCCCGCCGAATTTGCACCCCAGCCAAAGAACGCGCGCCCGGCACGGTCTCCGATGAACGCTCCTCGGTCCCCAATGGCTTCACCGTCGCGCATGGCGCAACCGTCGGAGTTTCACGCCGCCCGAACCGAACACCGATCGCCTCTCATCTGTTTCTCATTGGGATAATGCGCGGACGTTGGGTAAACTCCTATCTCGCCGGAATGCGGCCTATCCGCGTTCTGCTTGTCCCTGTCACAAGGAGAGGTGTATTCATGGCGCGCTTGATCAGTGTGGTTTTCATCGCGGGGTTGGCGCTCGGCTTGGCAAGTACGTCGAGGGCGGCGGACGACAAGGACGCCAAGGCCGTCCTCGACAAAGCCATCAAGGCCCTTGGCGGCGAAGAGAAGCTGAGTAAGGTTCAGGCGTATACGGCAAAGGCCAAGGGCAAGATCACTTTAGGCGACACCGACAACGAGTTCACCTCGGAAACGACGGTGCAGGGCGTCGATCACTTCCGCAATGAGTTCGAAGGGGAGTTCGGAGGCAACAAGGTCAAAGGCCTGATCATCCTCGCCGGCGACAAGGGCTGGCGGCAATTCGGCGACGACAAAATGGAAATGGACAAGGACGCCCTCGCCAATGAGAAGCGCAACGCCTACTTACAGGCGGCCCCGGTAACGCTGTTGCCTCTGAAGGACAAGGCCTTCAAGGTCGAATCGGCCAAGGAGGAAAAGGTGGACGGCAAGCCCGCCGACGCCATCAAAGTGACCGGGCCCGACGGCAAGGACTTCACGCTCTACTTTGACAAGGAGAGCAGCTTGCCCGTCAGGCTCGTGGCGCAGGTCGCCGGCTTCATGGGCGACGAGGCCACTCAGGAAACAACGTACTCCGACTATAAAGAGTTCGGTGGGATCAAAAAAGCGACCAAGATTAAGATCAAGCGCGGCGGCGAGAAGTTCCTGGAGCAGCAGATCTCGGACTTCAAGGTTCTTGACAAGGTCGATGCCAAGACATTTACTGAGCCAAAGTAGGTCGTCCTCCGAACCCGCAGTGCAAGCAAGGGCGTCCTGGTGTGCGTTGCGGGCTCGAAGCGTATTTCCTTTTGCAAAGATATCTCCGCGCCTTGGGAAGGGGTAAGTGATGAGAAGAGCAACGTCGTTGGCCGGATTTGCCTTGCTTCTGGCCGTGTCTCCCATTGGCACCGCCGCGCAGAACAAGGGAGCCAAGGACGACAAGCCGAAGGACCTTCCCGCGGCGCCGAAAGGCTTCGACGCCAAGCGCGACAAGGTCGAGCAAGGCAACGTCGAAGCGCTGGAATACGACTCCAAGACCGTTGGCGTCAAGCGCAAGATGGTTGTCTACACGCCTCCGGGCTATTCCAAGGACAAGAAGTACCCCGTCTTTTACCTCCTGCACGGCATCGGCGACGACGAAACGGGCTGGCAGAAGAAAGGTTCTGTCGACATCATCCTCGACAACCTCTATGCCGACAAGAAACTCGTCCCCATGATCGTCGTTATGCCCAACGGCCGGGCGTCCGCCGGCAAACCCGGGGAAAACGCTCGCGACTTCAAGGCGTTCGAGACGTTTGAGGACGACCTGCTCAAGGACGTGATCCCATACATCGAGTCCCATTATGCCGTGCAGGCGGACCGCGACCACCGCGCGCTCGTCGGGTTGTCGATGGGCGGCGGACAATCGCTAAACTTCGGCCTGAAGAACCTGGATATCTTCGCTTGGATCGGCGGTTTTTCCTCAGCTCCGAACACCAAGAAACCGGCCGACCTCATCGCCGATCCCACCAATGCGTCCAAGAAGCTCCGTTTGCTGTGGGTCTCTTGCGGCGACGGCGACCGTCTCATGAATGTCAGCAGGGAATTCCACGCCACCCTGGACGAGAAAAAAGTCCCGCACGTCTGGCACGTCGATGCCGGTGGGCACGAGTGGGCGGTCTGGAAGAACGACTTGTACCTCCTCTCGCAAATGCTGTTCCTCGATAAGCAGGCCGACCCGCCCGCGGGCAAGCCGCAGACCGCCACGCCCGCAGAAAACCTCAAGGTGCTGAAGGACTTTAAGGCCGAGTTGCTCTACTCAGTACCGAAAGAATCGCAAGGCTCGTGGGTGAACCTGTGTGTCGATCCGAAAGGCCGGCTCATTGTCTCAGACCAGTATGGCTCGCTCTATCGTGTCACGCCACCCCCGATTGGCGGTAAGGCCGGCGAAACGAAGGTCGAAAAGCTCGACCTCCCGCTCGGCGGGGCGCACGGCCTTCTCTGGGCCTTCGACAGTCTCTATGTGATGGTCAACGAGAACGTCAACATCGGCGGCATGAAGCCGCAGCGCGGTCTGCATCGTGTCCGCTCCAAGGACGGCGGCGACACCTTCGAAAAGCCCGAGTTCCTGCACGAAGTACAAGGTGAAGGCGAGCACGGCTGCCACGCGATCCTGCCCGGCCCGGACGGCAAATCGCTCTACATCGTTTGCGGCAACATGACGAAGATGATTAACCCGTTGGTCGGCTCGCGCGTGCCGAAACTCTGGGGCGAAGATCACATTCTGCCGCGCATGCGCGACGGCAACGGCTTCATGGCCGGCGTCCTTGGACCGGGCGGATGCATCTATCGCATCGATCCCGACGGCAAGGATTGGGAGCTTATCAGCACCGGCTACCGCAATGAGTTCGATGCCGCCTTCAACCGCCACGGCGAACTGTTCACGTACGACGCCGACATGGAATGGGACATGAACACGCCGTGGTACCGGCCGACCCGCGTCTGCCTGGTGACCAGCGGCAGCGAGTTCGGTTGGCGAAACGGCGCGGGCAAATGGCCGCCTTATTACCCCGACAGTCTGCCCGCAATCTTTAACGTCGGCCCCGGCTCGCCTACTGGCATGTGTTTCGGTTATGGGGCGAAGTTTCCGGCGAAGTATCAGGACGCGCTCTTCATGTGCGACTGGAGCTACGGCAAGCTCTACGCGCTTCACCTGACGCCCGAGGGCAGCGCTTACAAGGGTGAGTTGGAGGAATTCCTCAATGGCTCGCCATTGCCGCTGACGGATGTCGTCGTGAATCCTAAGGACGGATCGCTCTACTTCACCATCGGCGGCCGTAAGACGCAGTCGGGCCTGTACCGCGTCACGTACACCGGCAAGGAATCCACCGCGCCGTCAAAAGGCGATGAGAATGGCGCCGAGGCCCGCGCCCTGCGGCACAAGTTGGAGGCATACCACGGCCATCACGATGCGAACGCCGTCGAAACCGCGTGGCCGTACTTGGGCCACGAAGATCGTTTTATCCGATTCGCCGCTCGCGTGGCCATCGAGCATCAAGACCCAAAGGCTTGGCAAGACCGCGCCCTAGCCGAGAAGGAACCGGCGAAAGCGTTGGGCGCTTTGCTGGCCCTAGCGCGCGCTACGGGGCAGGATCCGTTCCACCACCCACGCAAACCCGGCGACCCCGTTCCGGGCGCCGACCTTAAGGGGCCGATACTTGAAGCGCTGGAGCGCCTCGGCTGGGAGAAGCTCTCCGATGCGCAGCGCCTCGACCTGCTGCGGGTTTACGCCGTCCTCTTCAACCGCACGGGGAAACCCGACGAGGCGCCGCGCAAGAAGCTCATCGAACGCCTCGATGCGCACTTCCCCGCCAAGGGCCGCGAGTTGAACGCCGAGTTGTGCCAAACGCTCGTCTTCTTGGAGGCGCCAACGGTCGTCGAGAAGTCGCTGGCCTTGATGGCCGCAGCGCCGACGCAAGAGGAACAGCTCGAGTACGCCAAGTCGCTGCGCGTTCTCAGGACCGGGTGGACCCTGCCGCAGCGCAGCCAGTATTTCGCGTGGCTGCAAAAGGCCACTCAGTTTAAGGGCGGCGCCAGTTTCCGTGGCTTCCTCAATCTGATGCTGGACGACTTTGTCGCTAGCCTGAATGAGGCGGAAAAAACCGCGCTCCTCAAATCGACGATGCAGAGTCTAATGAACATCTCGGCCGCCGCGCCAACTCCGATCAAACCGCCCCGACCCATGGTCAAGCAGTGGAAACTCGATGAACTCGCGCCGATCGTTGAAAAAGGCCTCGTCAAGCGCGACTTCGACCGCGGCCGCAAGCTATTTGGCGAGGCCAATTGCTTCGCCTGCCACCGCTTCGATAACGAGGGCGGCTCGCAGGCGCCGGATCTAACGATCCTCTCCGGCCGTTACAGTGCGCGCGACATCATGGAGAAGGTCATTGACCCCAACAAGTGGATCAGCGACCAGTACGGCGCAGTGATCTTTCGAACGGATGACGGCAAGACTGTGACCGGCCGCATCGTCAACTACAACGCCGACGCCATCGTCGTGATGCCCAACATGCTCGACCCGAACGGCCTGGTGAACGTGAATGCCAAGAAGGTGGAGTCGGTTGAGAAGTCGAAAGTGTCGATGATGCCGTCCGGCCTCCTCGACACGTTCAAGGAGGACGAAATCCTCGACCTGGTCGCCTACCTGCTGTCGCGCGGCGACCGCAACCACAAGATGTTCAAGGCCGCAGTTCCTTGAGGGCCCCACCGGTTTCCCATGCCCATGCCGTACCGAACGGACCGGTGCAGTCAGTCTTTACGCACCGGGAGACCCGTGCTACAACGGCGATGAAAATCGAGGCCAAAGCGAAGGTATTTTTCGTTTCGTCTAATCGTCTAACACACACAGCAGCCCGTCCATAACTCAAGGAATATCAAGGACATGATGTTAGACGAAACGTTTCGTCTAACGCTCCGATTAGACGAAATAGGAAGACGAATCGAAGAAAGGTTCACTATCTTTATCGACAAACTAACGTTTCCTCAATTATTGGTTTCCAGGTTGGAGTTCCGGCTTTAGCCGGTCTGCACCGGATAAAGCCGGAACTCCAACCCATCCGTTCAACTTTGACGACGTACTCGCACGCTACCGACAATACGGGCAAGGATTGAACGGACGCCAATGGCCGAAGAGAGCAACCACTTCGAATCTTGGATCGCGCGTGCGTCATGCCTCGATCCGAAGGACGCCCGATTTCTTCCCGATTTCTTGATAATCTCCCCGCCAAAAACCGGTTCGACCTGGCTCGCCGCGAACCTCCGATGCCATCCGCGGATTTTCATCCCCGCGATCAAGGAGCTCAAATACTTCAGCACCTACTACCGGTGGCTCGACCTGAATTGGTACGCGCGGCATTTTCAGCCGGCGGGCGACCGGCTAAAGGGGGAGGCGTCGCCTTCCTACAGCGTGCTCCCTCGCCGAATGATTCAATCGCTCCGCGAACTCATCCCCGAAGTGAAACTCATTTTTTTGATGCGCGACCCCGTCGCACGCGCCTGGTCCCACGCCCGGCACAATTGGCACCACCGCGAGGCGAACTTTCGCCGCCGGGTAGGGACTTTCGACACGGTCGCCGACGAGGAATGGCGCGAAAACTTTCGCCACCCCTGGCCCCTCGCTTCCGGAGACTACCTCGGGCAACTAAGGCGGTGGCTTTCCGTTTTCCCGCGACGGCAGATCTTCGTCGAATTCTTCGAGCGAATCCAAACCGACCCCGTCGGTCTCCTGACCGGAATCATGGAATTCCTCGGCGTCGCACCGCCCGAGGACTGGTCCCCCTACCCGACGCGGGAGACCATTTTGCCCGGAGCGGCAAAGACGATGTCCAACGGCTTGCGGGACGATCTGCGACTCCTCCTCGAAGAGCGAACCCGGGAACTCGGAGCGATTCTCAAGGAGAAGTTCGGCCTGTGCATCGGGGATAAGTGGGTTGAGACGCTCACCGCGAACGGGCGACCGGCGGATGGCGATACATCGCACATGGCTCCAACCAATTTCTTCGCCGACGATCTCGAAAATGCGCGTCTTGAAACTCTGCTCCTGGAGAATGATTCCGCCGGCCCGCGGGTTATGGAGAAAGAATACCATGGATACAAGATCGTTCTCCATCGCGGCCGTTTTATCGCGCTGGCGCTGACCCTCGGCGAAGTGGATGTTGCGAACCTGGATGAAGCGGAAGGCGCGGCGCGCGGAGATATCCTCGTCACCGATTCGCTTGAAGGGGCCAAGGAGGCGGTCCTGCACCGGGTCATCCGAGACCTTCGGCGGGAACTGGCGTCAATGCAGGCAGGCCATGAGAAGTTGAGCAATCAGTTAAGGGAGTGTTCGCGAATCATATCCACGCTTCGCGACTCTCTGGCAGCGCAGCAGAATGAGCAGGCGAGGCAGCTCGCGGACTGCCAGGCGTTCCTAGGCCGCGTCCGTAACTCCCTGCTATTTCGCGCACGCCGGCGGCTGGCGCGAATATTTGCCCAGAAGAGGCCAATTTAAGCCACCATGGACACCAACCACTTCATGCTTTGCTTCGCGATCGGTAGCCGGCCACAAAGTCCGTTAAGGCGGTCGGCAATCCGGTAGCGCAGGGACCCGAGGCGCGTCCGAAGTGCGTCGTTCTGAATCGTAAGCTCTTCAATGCACTGCCGGTTCTTGAATGTCAACTCTTCCAGTCGCTCCTGAAGGTCGGCCAGCGCGCCCCAGAGAGCGACTCGTTCCGCAGACGCCAAACGATCCGCGTTGAAGAACGGTTGGAGCAGACGCTGGTGCGGGGCACCGTTCTGGGCATGTTCGGCGTGCCCATGATAGAAGAGATGCTCCGGCAGGATATCGACCAGGTAACCGGCATTGACCAGTCTGAGGAAGCCGCACCAATCCAGGCCGCCCTGGCCGAGATCCGCTCCAAACCCGCCGACCGCCCGCAAGTGCTCGGTGTGATAGACCCCGCCGTTATAGAGGTGCTTCATACTGGCAGTCGTCGTGGTGCAGGCGGCTCGCCTGCATGCAGGCGAGCCGCCTGCACCACGAGGAAAGGCGGCCACATAGCAAGTCAACGCGCTGAGGCCGGGCCTTGCACGTAATCCCGCCACGAATCGCTCCACCATGTCGGGACAGGCGTGCGTACCGGCGTCCATGGAAATGAAATAGGTCCCCCGAGCTTCCCAGAGGCCCCGGTCCCGCGCGTCGGCACTGATCAACCGGCTGCGAGGATACTTCGCTTGCATCGCCTCACGAGCTTCATCCGGCCAACGGTTTGTGGAGCGATCTCCGATGACCAATACATCCAGATTGGAATGTGTCTGCGCCCCCAGGGAAGCCAGCGTATCCCACAGGCGGCCCTCATTGTTGGAACCGGATATGCTAACGGTCACAAGTGGGACGTCATCCTCGCTCACGATGTGTGAATTGTCCTTGAATCGAGTGATAGCTTCGTTTGGTGGTGAGGTAGTGCTTCTCGTGCACGACCTCACTACCTCACTTCTCCGCCGCCCCGCCGTCAGGGGAATGGCGTTCGCCATGCTCTCGATGATCGCGAACGGAGGGACCGGGTTATAGGTGCTTTGCATCGTTCGCCGGTTTTGCGACACCTTGACGTCGATGGGGAAAATCGCGACACGCTCGCCGATCCGCTCCATGAAGATGCCATCGGCGTGCGCCTCGGTATCTTTGCCTTCGGGCCAATATTCGTCGCTCGGAAAGAACTTGAGGACCTCGGGTTTGTGACAAAACTGGAGGTAATCAACGTGACAGTCCATCGACCGGCCGACACTGTGCTTGCCCCCCTTCTCGGTGGCGCGGCGTTCCCCGACGATAGCGCGCCAACCGGTCGGGTAGATCACGCCCATGTCCTGGGACGCATACATTGCTTGCACATGGGGATTTCGGCGGCTGAAGGACACGAAGGTATCAAACGCATTCGGATAGAGGATGTCGTCATCGCACAGGTACATGACGAGATCGCCCGACACCAGGCCATTGCGAAAGCATTCGTTAAAGCACCATGGCGCCATCGCCTTGGTACGGCGAATTTCCTCTGTCTCCGCGGACCGAATTAGCCGCACCCGTTCATCATTGCGCCAGGCGAACCGATCATAGTAGCCGGCGTCATAGAGCACGCCGCTGTCCACAATCAGCGCCTCCCAGTCCGGGTGGCATTGGTTGACGATGCTCTCGATCGCTTCATGAGCGATGTCCGGCTTGTCGTGACAAACACAGATGCAGGTAACCAGCATTGCAGGTTGATTCCTCACGTGCCTGCCAACTCGCGAATCAGGCCGCATTGTGAAAGAGCAGCCGCCCCTCCATGCGATAGCCCTTGAGAAGCTCCCGAATGCCGTCGTCGAGCGACCGTTTGGCCTCAAAGCCGGCCTCGCGCAGCCGCTGGCTCGAAACGATGTAGTTGCGCTTGTCGGGGTCCTGGCCGATGGGAGCGAAGTGAATGTAGAAATGAGGCACATGTTCGCGCACCCTAAGGGCCAGTTCCTCCTTCGACAAGTTGGCAGCGTCGAGCCCAAGGTTATAGGCCCTGCCCACCATCACGCCGGCATGACGGATGGCGTGCAGCATGCAATCCGCCACGTCCCGGACGTGGACAAAGTTCCGCTTGAAGTCCTTCTCGAAGATGACGAGATACCCTTCCTTCAGTGCGGTATACACGAAGTGATTGAGCAACAGGTCGAGTCGCATACGCGGCGACATGCCGAAGACCGTGGCGAGCCGAAAGGTAATTGTGTTGGGACAATCCAGCAGAATGCGCTCCGCTTCTACCTTCGTCCGCCCATAGAGCGTAATCGGCTCAAGCGGGCTTTCCTCGGTGCAGAGCCTTTCGCCCGATGTCGCCCCATAACCGCTGTTGGTATTTGGAAAGAGGATGAGCTGGCTTGGGCTGCGCAAACGGGTGAGCATCCGCACCGCATCGACATTGACGCTCGTCGCTAAGAGCGGGTCGCGGTCGCACGCCGAGGCCCCGACGATGGCCGCCAGATGAATCACGATGTCGCCGCGCCGCAGCGCGGTTTGCATCACGTTCATATCGCGCACGTCGCCCTTGATGAAGTCGAACGATGGGTTGGCGCACAAATGGTAAAGCCCCTGCTGCCCGGTGCCGTACATGAGGTTGTCCAAGGCCGTCACCTCATAGCCGGCGTCCAGCAAATGCTCACAAACAATGCTGCCAAGGTAGCCGAGTCCCCCCGTCACGAGAACGCGCTGTGTCATGGGTTTCCTCAAGGTGTAAGCGGCTGCCGGCTGGTGTGTCGGAGGGGGTTGGGCGCGCAGTGCATGGCTTCGTGTCCTCCTGACCGCCGACCGGGCGGCTATCCTCGCCGCCGTTCCTGCATCGTTTTGGAAAGAGTGGGAAGTCTACTTGGACCGGACACTTTCGGTCAAGTAGTTTTTCCGAATGGCGAGCCGGCAGAGATCGGGCCGCAATGAAAGAGACCTTGACCCAAGTCCTAACGCCGAACTAGACTCACCCCACTCCAACGTGGGGAAAACCCGTTGGATGCTTCGCCACGGAGGGACCGCAAGGACCGACTACCTTGGAGTCGGCTGGTACCCCCTGCCCACCCCTCCGCGATTTCTTCAGGAAGATGTTTCTCAAGCAGCGGTCAGGAGGACCTCTCATCTTACCCTTGCGCGCGGCACGTCCTTCCCAACCAGGCTTCGTGATTCCGCATTGATCCTTTCCTGCCGCCGACGGGCTTCGCGCGACTGCGCAACCTAGGAATCCGCACATGATCACCGTGGACGAACCGAGAATGGTGAATGAGGCGTGGAGAATGCAGTCCATTCGGCGGGCATTCTCCATTCTGCACTCTCCGTCCACCGTTCGTCCGCACCGGAACAGAGCGAATTACGGAACAGAGAACCGGAGGCAAACACGGAATGGGAGCCTATTTCGCCGAAGTCTGGAGGAGCCGTTTCTTCTGGCTCTCCCTGGTCAAAATGGACCTGCAACTCCGCTACCGCCGGTCGATGCTCGGGATCGGCTGGTCGATGCTGCATCCGCTGGCGAGCACGGTGGTCTTGTGCGTCGCCTTTCACGAAATCCTGAACATTCCCGTCCGCACCTACGCGCCGTTCTTGATGGCAGGACTGGCCTGGTGGGGATACGTCTCGGGCGTCACGATCCAGGGCTGCCAGTGCTTCGTGGACGCCGAATCGTACATTCGCCAGCACTCGATCCCGATGGCGGTTTATCCCCTGCGCAACGCCCTAGGGAATATGATCCATTTCTTGATCGCGCTAACCCTGGTGACGATTCTCGTCTGGTGCTTGCGCGGGTTCGACAATCTGGAGGCGCTGGTTGTCCTTCCCTTCAGCCTGGTCCTGCTTCTGTTCTTTGGCTGGGGGGTTTCCGTGTTGGCGGGCTACGTGAACACGGCGTTTCGGGATATTCAGCACGTGACCAACATCGGCTTCCAGGTCCTGTTCTATCTGACGCCGATCATCTACCCACCTTCGTCGCTTGCTCAAAGCCGCCTGGGCCAGCTTGTCGCGTGCAATCCGCTTGTGCCGTTCCTCGATATCGTCCGGCAGCCCCTCATCGAGGGAACGATTCCCCCGCTAGCCACCTTCCGCTTCGCAACCCTAACGACGCTGCTGGTCACCGCCGCCGCGGTGCTCTCGCTGAATCGCCTGCAACGACGGGTGATTCTCTATCTATAGCAGCCGGGTCCGGAAACCAGAATTCGGGGTCAGGGATCGGGAGTCAGCGTCAGCCCGTGACTCCCGACTCCTGACCCCTGATCGTTGACCTTTATGGCCCCAAAGCTCGGAGGAGAAGACGGATGCCCCTCATCGAACTCGATCACGCGAGCATGATCTTCCGGGTACGGGAACAGTACCAGATCACGCTCAAGGAATTCATCTTGAAGGGCATGTTCCGCCGTTCGGTCAATCCCGTGATGGAGGTTCGCGCGTTACAAGACGTCAGCCTCCGCTTTGAGGAAGGCGACCGCGTCGGCGTCATCGGCGGCAACGGCGCCGGCAAGAGCACGCTGTTGCGACTGCTCGCCGGCATCTACACCCCGACCTTGGGGCGTCGCGAGGTCAAAGGCCGGATCAGTTCGCTGTTTGAATTGAGCTTGGGATTTGAAATGGAGGCCAGCGGCCGGCAAAACATCCTCTACCGCGGCTACCTCCAGGGGGAAACTCCGCAAAGTATGCGGACCAAGATGGGAGAAATCGCCGACTTTTGCGAACTCGGCCGCTACCTCGACATCCCCGTGCGCTTCTACTCGGCCGGCATGCTCGTGCGCCTGGCTTTCTCGATCGCCACCACAATCAAGCCCGAGATTCTGCTGGTGGACGAGGTCCTCGGCGCCGGCGACATGGCTTTTCAGGCCAAGGCCCGCGAACGCATGCGCGACATGATGTCCCAGGCCAAGATCATGGTCGTCGTCAGCCACGACCTCCATTCGCTGGAGGGCATGTGCGACACGGGTGTTTGGCTCCACCAGGGCCGCGTCCACATGATCGGGCCGATGAAGATGGTTTGTGATGCCTACAGAAGGCAATCGCAGCTGAGCCAAGCACCGCCTGTCGCTAAACCCTCCGAACCCGAATTCGCGTTTCCCGATCCTTCGGATTCTGACGCCGTTGGCGAGACATCTGTCGAAGAGGAACACGCCTGGACCGGTTTTCCACCGCTTGAAACCTGCGGCGCCGTCGAAACCCACTAGCCCCTGCCAGTATGGGTACCAGAAGGAAGAAAAGTATATGATTAGCGTCATTTTCTGCTGCCGGGCGAAGGACAACCCAGATTCGAATCTGAAGCGCCTTCTGGACTCGGCGGTGGCTCACGTCCGGCCAGAGGAACGCGACCAGATTGAGTTCCTGATCAAGTTCGACGATGACGACGACCAGCGGCCGCCTGATAGCTTCTTTGCCGACTACCCTTTTCAAATACGCACCTTCGTTTGGTCGCGGGGCGAGGGCCGCCATTACCTGCACCACGCACAAGAGTATCTGTTTACCGAGCGCGACCCGCGCTCGCGTTTCCTCCTCATGACCGCGGACGACTTCTATTTCACGCGCTCCGGCTTCGTTTCCGAGATTCTGAGCCGCCCCGACGAGTTCTGTATTCTGGGCCCCCGTCGCCCGCCCATCGAGAGCTTTGCCGGCATTTACGAAAATGAGGAAGCGATTCGCCAGTGGGTCGTCGCCTTCGGACCCCTTTCCCCCGTGATCAGCGCACGGCTTATCGAGGTGTGCCAGAACTTCGGTTGGCAGGCCAACGTCGATAGCTGGGTCATGGGTTTGTCGGTGGTGCTCAATGACCTTTATGGGATTATCCTTTGGCGGCCGATCGAGCCGTTCTACGAACGCGGCGGCGGCTACGGTTTGGGCGATACCCCGACTTACAACAAAATGGAACTGACCTGCCAGAAAGGCCCTTTCAACAAATACTGGTTTGAGCTGGTCCGGCGTCAGGCGCGCAACCTCTATCTGAATATCGAGTACGGCACCGACTTTCTTGACCGTGGCCCGTTGTCGCGCAGGGTCTGGAAGAAAGTCCGCGCCCAGCCGTTGCGGCGGCTGCCCACGCGCGTTTGCCGGAGAATCCTGAGCACCGTCCGCATGTTGTTGGCTTGACGCGCTTACAGTTGATCGAGTTTTTCCGGCGAGCCGCCCGCGCATTCCATCACGGATGATTTTCCTAAGGAAGCACCGATGCGTTTACCCACCCTTCTCCCTCCAGAGCTAATCGGCAGCTACGGCGGCTACAACCTGGTCCACTACATTAATGCCTTCCACGGCATTCCCCAGTTGGCTGGACAGGTGGATTTGACGATCGAAGAAGAGTGCCGGCATGCCGGGGTCATTTGTGCCCCAACCTTGGAAGAATTGCAACGGTGCATCTCCGGTTCTCCGGACACGGACGCCACGCCCGTCGAGTTCGCCGGCTGGCTTCCCGTCTATGAGATTTCAGGAAACTGCGGCCGCCATCCTCAATTCAAACACACGGCGATTGCACCGCTGGGATACCGCTTTACTTGCTCCGCTCCTTCCAAGAAGCTCCTTCCATCACTCCGGCAGCGCGCCATCAGTGCGATCCTGAGCCTAGTGAAACGGGTCATTCTGGGGCTCTTCTTGCTGATCCGGCCCATTTTCGGCGCGCTCCTTGGAACTCCAGGCGTTGCGCTTCGCGATCGGTTTCGCGTCTTCGCGGCCATGATTCGGATGTACTTCTCCCTTCACCAAGGCGGCGCGCGGCTGTTTCCCGTTCTTCGCTTCCTGCGGTCTCGCAATTATCAATCGCAGCTCCTGCTGGCGCGCAACCGCGGCCTAGTGTTCCTGCCCAGCATGCCTTACACGTATGGCCAAAACCCCTGGGTTGTCGAAATCGAGGACCCCACAACTCTGTTCTACCCACACGTCCAAAACGGCGAAACCCACAAGGTAACGCTCTCCAAATCGCCGTATTTCCCGATCGTCAAAACGCTCCTCGAGTCGAATCATTGCAAGGCCGTACTCACCCACATGAAATCAACCGCCGACATGATTTCCACGCTCTTCAGCAGCGACACGATCCGCGCCAAAATCTTCTATAAGCCGCTCGGCGTCAAGCTCCCGGAACGCTGGCAAGGGCATGATGCCGAAGAGGCATCCGAGCCCATCAATCTGCTGTTCACCAATTCCTGGCACCAGATGCCCGGCAACTTCTTCCTACGCGGCGGCCTGGATGTGCTGGAGGCCTTTTCCGTCCTTCATGAACGCTATCCCCAAATACGCCTCACGCTACGCACCAACCTGCCGTCGCTTCCCGGCCGTTACTACCAGATCATCGAACAAGGCTGGGTGCGCGTGGTGAATCGCGTCCTCTCCACCCGCGACATGGAAGCCCTGCTCTCCGAAAGTCATATCTACCTGCTCCCGGCCGCGCGGGTCCACATCGTCTCCCTGCTCCAAGCCATGTCCCACGGCCTGGCCGTGGTGACGTCCGACGGTTGGGGATTCGACGAGTACGTGAACCACGAGCGCAACGGCCTGGTGGTGAAGGGCCGCTACGGCAAAGTCTCCTGGGCCGACAAGGAAGTGGGCATGCTCCGCGAGGATTACCGGCCCATGTATAAATCGAATCCCAAAGTCGTCCGCGGCCTAATCAAGGCCGTGTCCCGCCTGGTCGAACACCGAAGCCTGCGAAGACGCCTGGGCCGCAACGCCCGCCACGATGTGGAGACCACCTACAATCTGGACCAGTGGAACCTTGGACTCAAGGAAGTCTTTGACAGGGCCTTGTCACCATAATCCGACGTTTAGCCGCGACGCGCAGTCTTCGGAGCGGAGCGCGGGCCCTCCGCACCTCTCGCCGTTCACCCAATAATCTCCGCAATTGGAACCCCTCGTTCAATATCGAGCCGTTTTCGCCCCGGAATCTCAAATCGGCGTGGGTCCAGTCCCATCTGCTGAAGCACGGTCGCGTGCACGTCGGTCACGAAATGGCGCTGCTCCACGGCGTGAAAGCCTAAGTCGTCGGTGCTGCCGTGAATGGTGCCGCCTTTGATCCCCCCTCCCGCCATCCACGCGGAGAATCCATAAATGTGATGATCCCGCCCGCGCCGGTCCTCGGGGTCGGCTTCTCCCTCGGGTCGCGGCTCCACGTTCGGCGTGCGTCCAAACTCCGTGGCCCAAACGACCAGCGTGCTGTCCAGCAACCCCCTCCTTTTCAAGTCCTTGAGCAGGCCGGCGATGGGCCGATCAACCTGTGAACACTGGCGGGCAAGGTTCTTCCTCAGCTCCTGGTGCGAGTCCCAGAGGCCGTTGTCGTCGTCGGGATCGCCGCCGTGGTAGAGCTGGATGAATCGGACGCCGCGTTCAACGAGCCTGCGCGCAACCAGGCATTGCCTGCCGAACGGGCTTGTGACTGGGTCGTCCAACCCGTAGAGCTTGTGGGTTTCCTCACTCTCCTCATTAAGTTGAACGATCTCTGGAAATGCCGTTTGCATCCGAAACGCCAGCTCGTAGGATTTGATGCGCGCTTGCAGGGCCGGGTCGGAAGGGTATTCAACCGCGGCCAGGCGATTCAACTGGCCGACGAGCTCAAACTCCGCCTGCTGGGTTTCGCAATAATGCGCGAGGCCTTGCGGTGGGTACGGCACGGCCCGATCGGGATCGGCCTCCAGAGGCACCCCGTCGTGTTCGGGTCCGAGGTAGCTCGCCTGATGCGACGCGCTGCCGCCGCCGAAGTCGCTCGGCGGCCGGCCCAGGACAACGAACTTCGGCAGGTCCCGATTCAGTGTTCCGAGGCCATAATGGGCCCACGACCCCAGGCTCGGCTCGCGGCCGTCGATGAGGATGCGGCCCGTGTGAAAAAGTTGCTGGGCCGTGTGGTTGAAGTCCGTCGTCCACAGCGAGCGGATGACGGCCATGTCGTCCACACAGTCTCCCAGGCAGGGTAGCCAATCGCACACTTCAATGCCGCTCTCGCCTCGTTTCCGAAACCCGACTTGAGGAGGCAGGATCTTGGTGCCCAGCTTGGGAGCGAGCGAAAACGGCCGGAAGTTCTTGGACAGCCGCGGCGATTTCAGGACCTCCTCGAACGGTGTTTCGGCGATGGTCTTGCCGGCGTATTTTGTCAGCGCCGGTTTGGGATCGAACGTCTCCAGATGGCTCGCGCCCCCCACCATGAACAGCCAAATCACGCTCTTGGCCTTCGGCGCGGCCTCCGCCGGTTCACTCGTATCCTCCGGCGCAACGCTCCGGGCAATGCCGTCTTCGAACAGGAGAGCGCCCAGCGCCAGGCCGGTGAACCCCAAACCAAGGTCGGCCAGAAATCGCCGCCGGCCATTCGAGGTGGGCAATCTTCGCGCCGGTCTCATGATCGGATTCCTCAGCGGATGGTGATGAAGTCGTTGTGATTGAGCAGAGCGTGAATGAGGTATTCGCGGGCCCGAGCGCGGGGATCGTCCGCGGGAACGACCTTGCCAAGTGGTCGAGTCTCTCCAAGAACAAGCGGCAAACCGGGTTTCCCGCTCTCTGGGGGCGCGGCCTGGGCGGCTAGAGATGCGGGAAACGAAGTCAAGCGCGAAGGATCGGCCAGCAAGCGTTCCTGCTTTGCGAGAAAGTCCTCGCACGCCTCCACTTCCACCGACTCAGGCGCTCGCCCCAGGACGTTTTCGAAAGCAGCCGTCACGAACTCCCGCGCCCCGCGCTGGCGCGACGACTCGCTTTCGAGTCGGCGAGCGATCCGCCTCGCCTGGTCCCAGACGAACTCGCTGTTTTCCAGCGCCAAGGCCTGTTGCGGAACGATGCTCTCCTGACGCCGATAACACTCCTCCACGCCCGCCCCGTCGAACGTCGTCAGGAACCCCATCTTGTCTTCGCGCGAGTATCGGTAATACAGGCTCCGCCGCGCCGAAGCGAGCCCGGCCAAGTGATCGAGAGGCGGCCCGCCCATGGTCTCATCGAGCTGTCCGCCCAGGTACAGCAGCGAGTCACGCACCACCTCGGCTTCCATCCGGTGCGGGTTCATGTGCCAGTAGTATTGGTTCTCGGGATCGGCCGCAAGGATTTCCGCGGTCGTTCCTTTGATGGTGGACTGCATTTGGTAGGCGGACGAGGTCACGATCAACCGATGCAGCCATTTCATGCTCCAATCGTGCGCGACGAACTCCACGGCGAGCCAGTCGAGCAGCGCTTGCTGCGCGGGAGGGGCGGTCCTCATCCCGAAGTCGTAGACGTGCTCCACTAGCGGTTGGCCGAAGTGTCGCGCCCAAACATGGTTGACCGCCACGCGCGCCGTCAGCGGGTTTTCTCGATTCGTGAGCCACCGCGCCAGGGCCAGCCGCCGGCCGCTGCTCGCTTCCCCGAGTTGGTTGGATGAAACCGCGATCGGCGTGACGCGCGGGGCCGCGCGGCATATTGCCTCGGGCAATCCCGGAACAATCGTCGTCGATTTGTCCGGCGTTTTCTCGTCCCCGCGCAGAAGAATCCAGGTCGGTTCATTCGGTCGGGCGTCGTACGCGTGAGTGATGGCCGCTGCCGGCCCGTCGCCGGCCACGGCAATTGAATCCGTGCGGATGTCGTGCGGCTCGAAGTACGCCCGGAATTGGTAGTACTCCTTGTGCGAAATCGGGTCAAACTTGTGATCGTGGCAGCGGGCGCAATTGATGGTCAGCCCCAGGAACGCCTTGCCGGTATGCTCCACGGTGTTGTTCAACCAGATCGTGCGATTGAGCTTGAACCAGTTCCGCACGAGAAAGCCCGTCGCGGCCAACGCCTCGGGGTCGCCGGGAGCCACCTCGTCCCCCGCCAGCATTTCGACAACCATGCGGTCATAGCCCTTGTCTTCGTTCAGCGACTTGATGATCCAATCGCGCCAGCGCCAAATGTGCTCGTTGCTCCACCAAATGTCCTTCTTGGCTTTTCGGCCATCGGGGTCGCTGTAGCGCCACACGTCCATCCAATGCCGCCCCCAGCGCTCCCCGTAACGTGGGCTTGCCAGTAGTCGATCGACCGCCCTTTCGTAAGCCCCGGCCGAGGTGTCGGCAATGAACGCTTGCCATTCCTCCCGCGTCGGCGGCAATCCGAGCAGGTCAATGGAAACCCGGCGTAGGAGCAACCCCTTGGAGACGGGTGTGCTCCGCGTCAGCCCCCTCTTCAGCTGTTCGGTGCCAAGAAAGGCGTCAATGGGATTGCTGCCCCATTCCGGGTTGTGAACAGCGGGCACGGCCGGGGCCACGGGCCGTCGAAACGCCCAGTGATCACTGCCGGCCGGCGACAATTCCTCGGTGTCGTCCTGCGGCGTGCGCGCTCCCGCTTCAATCCACTCCTTGAGCAAAGCGATTTGCCGCGCGCTCAGCGGCTCGCCCTTGGGCGGCATGCGTGGCCCGTCTTCCGCTCCGCTCACCAAGGTGAACAGCAAACTGTTGCCGCTATCTCCCGCCACGATCACCCCGCCGCTGCGGCCCCCCTTCCGAATCGCCGCCGGCGTGTCGAGCCGTAGCCCCGCCTTATGCCGCGCGGACCCGTGGCAGCTTAGGCACCGCGCCTCCAAGATGGGTCTTATATCGCGCGCGTAATCAACCGTAGCCGCCGTTTCCACCTGCGCCGCCCGCGCGCGCGGCGCATGGCGCTTCCCTTTGCGGTGGAAAACGGTCCATGACGCCAACGTCACACCAAGGCCGAGCGCCATGAAAGCAACGATTCCGCCCCATATTGCGTTCTTTGTCATCCCGAATTCGCCTCCATGACAAGTGGCGTTTGGGGCGTCCGCAGGCGGGAAAGGTATCGCGCGGGACTTGTCCGGGCCATTCACGCAATCTAAGAAGACTGCGCAGCGGTGGAAGTTGGACTTGTGAGCGAAGCAGCGGCCTATGCATGTGATGGAGGTGCGAAACGAACAGCAAGCATCCTCGGGCAACGAGTCTACCAAAAACGCAATCCGGCGGAAAAGGGCAACCGAACAGCGGATGCATCTGCCCTTTGTTGCGAACCGCCATTTCCCCCGTCGTTTAGCGCGGATCCAACGACGACGGCCCAACCGCACCTGAACGCCGTCGCCGGTGGCCGCTGGAGAATCGCCACGCCTTTGGATACCATTTCTACGGCACCCATTGGCTCCTAATCGACGGCATTTACAACATGCCCGCGATGGTGCACGTGGAAAAAGAGGGACCTCGTAGCGGAAGTCGCCAGACTTCCGTTCGAGCATCGGAACTCTGGCGAGTTCCGCTACGACCGAGGCGAGTGCGAGCATGAAAGCAGACGAGCAAGCTGACCACGATTACTTGAAGCGTCTTCCCGCGGAAAACTATCGCGGCCAAGCCTACGTCCATTGGTCAATGACCGTCGACAGGCGCACCAAGGGTTGGCTTGTGCCGATCTTCTATTACAAGTTTCGCGAGATCCTCACCCACACGATGTTTCGTTATGGACTCTCCTGTCCAATCTATTGCTGTATGCCGGATCATCTCCATCTGCTTTGGATCGGCGTCCTGGACGGATCCGATCAGCGTAACGCCGCCAAGTATTTTCGAAAGCAACTGAACCCAGTTCTCGAAAAGCTCGAGGCCCGACTTCAAAAGCAACCGTACGACCACGTCTTGCGGGAAGAGGAGCGGGCCAAAGATGCGTTCGAAATCGTGGTCGAGTACATCGCCCGCAACCCGGAACGAGCGGCATTGGTGAAGCCGGACTGCTACCAGGAATATCCCTACACCGGCTGCCTTGTTCCAGGCTATCCCGAGCTGCGGCCGGGGCAGTCGGATTATTGGGAACGCTTCTGGCGAACCTATGCCTACCTGCGAACCCACGGCTTCGTTCAAATCCAAACTGACGACTGACCTTGCGTGTAGCGCGTAGCGCGCAGCGCGTACCGGAAGTCGCCAGACTTCCGCCAACGGAGATCAAACGCGACAAGGCGGAACCAAAATGGCGACCGACCTGGCGCGTCGCGAAAGCGTGGCATGTCCACGGCTAGCCGTGGACGTGCCACCGTGTGGACGCAATTACGGGTACAGTTTTTCCTTCTCGTCCTATGCGGCAGTACAATACCATTTGACACCTAGCGTATACGAATTTGAAAACGGGAGTTTTCCATGCGCGCGCTCGAGGTAACTAGTCGTTTTCACCCCGTAATGCTCGCGGGGTTCGGGCTGGTGATCATCGTTTTCGGCTGTTGGATGCCGAGACCCATGCCAACCGGGCACAGTAGCTCTTCGGGCGGCATTCCGGGACTGTGCACATACGAGTTCGCTTGTTGGCAACAAGGAATCCACGTTGCCATTATCGATAATCTGGTTCCAGACGGCAAAGGGGGGTACAGAGCGGATTTCTATTGCAACGAGGGCTCTCATGCAGATCCGCATGGGGCACGATACAAGTGGCGGCTAGACACAGCCGATGGAAAAACGGCGACGTTCCGAATCAACGACAAGGAATACGATCTCACGGAAGGGTCACTATTTATCATTACGGCCGAAAACGACAAGGCGAACGTCCACCAACTCAGAAGAGATCTCTCGGCGATATCGTGCCATGGCGCCGTGATAGCCGAATATCTGTGGAATGATGCCGAGGTCCGGAAAATACTTGGCGCGAGCGGGTTGCCCAAGTAGGCCACCGGCCCGAGGGAAAACGGGGTCGTTTTTGACAAACCCTTACAACGGCAAATCCTAGGATTAAAATGTACCGCACCAGTCTCTTATGCTTCGCCCCGATGCCGTTGAAATCAACCAGTCAAAGCCGCTGATTCGGCCAGACAACCTCACGTCAATCGCGGTCGCACATCCTCTTTGCCGGCCAATCGCCCCGTTTGAGCGTCATTGAGCGACTTTCATTCTCGATCACCAACCCGCCGCCCGCTCCCTGCCTGCCCGCACGCCCAAGTCGTTGCACGCCTCCGTGCAACGACCCGTTTGCGTCGCCGTAACTCTTTGGCGCTCTACATGGTCTGAACTCGACCGTGCGTGGGGGGTGTGTTTGCAACGACCAAAATGGTGGTTCCCGCCCATCCGTTCTGCCGCCATCTCCTGCCCGCCGCACCACTCGAAGCCGGAAACCGTCGCCCACCTGCCGCAGGCCCAAAACAAGGGTGGTCATTGCGCCATGTGGAGAGGTTATTGCGCCAAAGTGAATGAGCGTCAATGCCTCCTTTTCGTGATCCATCCGTCCTTTTTCCCGTCAGGAAGCGACAATGCGTGCGGGGTCATTACGCCAAGCAAGGGGGGTCATTACGCCAAGCAAGGGGGGTCATTATGCCAACGTCAATGAACGCCGATTATGGACGCTGGCGCCCCATTCGTCGCTATGGAAGTCAATCGAACCAAAGGAGGGGGGTCATTACGC
>Ga0207158_1046_pt1 | contig 32608 bp, 15 predicted proteins | sample Alteio_BWMinHeat_22_FD_153512 | JGI IMG/M metagenome (GOLD analysis project Ga0207158, IMG submission 153512) | Enriched cells from forest soil in Barre Woods Harvard Forest LTER site, Petersham, Massachusetts, United States -... | ecosystem: Environmental > Terrestrial > Soil > Temperate forest >... | reverse complement strand
GTGGTACAAGTAAGGGTCTGCGGGTCGAATTGGATCACTTGGTTATAGGGAGCAGGATTAAATTTTGTCCTCGGAACATAACCGATGATTTTGCGTAACGTGGGATCCCAGACGGCGCTCGGATACGGGTAGCCGGTGAAATCCGTGCATCCGGTCGTCAGTGGATACAGATCTTTCATCGGATAGGCTGGGTTTGAAAGGTCCATTTGCCAGATGTGGGGGTCGTCGTTGCCGGCGTCGGGACCACTAAAGGAATTGCCGATGGCATAGAGCATCTTGTGATCCGGATCGACGACCATTCGGGGCCCGGAGGAGACGACGTGTGTCCCGTAAGGAACCAGCTGCGTCAGCGTATTGGCGTCTGGATCGTACCGGACTAAGTCGTGTTGTCCTCCGATGAAACAAATGATGGTTTCGTTCGGCGTGGTCGGGTCTAGCGCGCACATGGCGCCGTCATTAGAGTTGGCTGTAGTGTATGGCGTCGGAAATCCCATGTTTTGCCAGGTCATGGTTTGGGCGTCCAAAAGCCAAATTTGCGTATCGGGCCTATCGCAAATGTCGTATCCCAGCCAGGTAAAGAATTTGTCGTGCTTTGGAAGATAAACGAAAGCATCCCACGTGTGCTGCGGACGTGGTGTTCCGTCAGCGTCATTTTGGCAGGTATCCGACCAAAGGCTTGGATCATTCACGCGGGTCATGGTCGGAAGGGTGGTATTACTGACGGTCAAGCACGGCCCTTGGCCTCCGCAGGTCGCGGTCGTCGGCGTCGGAGCCAATAGGTCCAGCGAGTAAATTTCATTTCCATGATATCCGCCGTGGCCGCCGCCCCATATGACGAGGCGATTGCGCTTCGTGTCCACCGCAGCGCTTGAAACGTCGGAGAGTTTACCCCAGCAGTCGCCGTGAAACGGATAGGATTCGTAGCCCATGGTTGATCCAAAATTATCGGGAGGGCATACATTCCCCATCGCTGTATTGGGCAATTCTTGCCAACCCGGTTGCGCCGCCTGCGCATGACTGCAAAGCAGAAAGCAGAAAGCAGCAATACCCAACGTCATTCCCCGCAGTCGTAGGCGGGGAATCCATTGAGTTGTTTCAATTGTATGGATCCCCCACCAGTGGCCGTGGGGGATGACGGAGAAACGCCTCATCTGATCACCGCCACTTTCCCTTTCACCTTATCTCCCTGTCCATCCGTGATGAGATAGATGTAAACCCCGCTGGCGACTGGGTCGCCATTGTCATTGGTCCGGTCCCAACTCCAGCTCGGGCCATCGGTTGTGACCTCTTTCACCTTGTGGCCCGAGATCGTAAACAGCTTGATCGTCGTTCCGGTCGTCAAGCCGCTGAAGGTAATGTTGATCCCACTATGTTTATCCACTCGCCAGGGATTGGGGTAAATCCGTACAGAACTGAGGTCCGCGTTCACGAACGTGATCTGTCCCGAAACAGACGCGACCGAAGTGCCGTTGCCATTCACAACCGCCACACTGACCTGATAGGTGCCGAGCGACAGCCCTACGATGAGCGGCTGAATGGCCGCGCCGCTGGCGTCAATGGCGCCCGCGGAAGAACGAAAGGCAAGCGCACTCGTTGGAGCGCCTGAGCCAGAAACCGGCGTAAAGGTCCAGTCAATGGTGTATCCGGAAAACGCTGATGCATTCGCGACGGACAAGGCGCGGTTGATCGGCAAAGAACCGAAAGTTACTTGCGGCGTCGGCAGACCTCCAGATCCAGGCGGAGGAGAAGTGCTGGGAGAGATCGTTACGTAATCCCCAGTCATATCGGGGATCGTAATCTGCGTGACGGCCGCTCCGTTGTGGTCATAATAGGTCGCCCCACTCGGCAAAGGAATAGTCTCGCTCGAACCCGTCGTGTTGAGATAGACAATACCGTTTTGCAGAGTCCGCGAATAAAGACCGTAGCCTTTAGATTGTCCTGTCGCTTGTTGGTACTGATAGGACCCTGTCGGGTTTCCTAACGTTTGTTTCATCGGGGACCAAGTTGAAGCCGGATAAAGAGTCGGACCTCCAGTATTATTAAAGAGCGTGGGATCATGCCAAACGGGAGCAAAAAACGACGCGGGCCCGTTGATCAGTAGATAGCAGACGAGAGCCGTCCGAATGGCCCACTGGTCAACGTCCAAAGCAGCATCCGGCAGGTTTTCCATGCGCGCAACGACCGCCTTGCCAATCTGCACGGCCCAGTTATAGTCGGCGAGCTCTTGATACCATTGACCGCGACTGAAAAGGGTGACGTTGGACGTAGCCAACGTCGATGAAATCCCCACCGGCTCGAAACTTTCGCTCATCAATCCGTCGATATTTGCATAAATGGCTTGAAACTCGGCTGAGGCGACAGGACTGTTGCTTACGGTCGTCTGATCATTCGTCAAACTGCCGGTGTTCACCATGTCATGAAGCCCGGGGTCCAGAGTCTTGAGCAAAGCGAAGCCGGTTGAAAGCATCGTCTCATACTCCTGCTCAGTCGTCGGAAACGCGGGAAGCCCGGCTGCCGCGGCGGCACTGCTATAGGAATCCCAGGGCAAATTCGGCCCGGTTGTGTGCCAGATATTGTTGCTATCGATAATGCCGTACAAGTTGTATCGGAAGGAGCCGTTGTCATAAGAAACCCAGTTATTGATGGGATGGCTTTGCAGCCGCGTGGGGTCAAAAACAAATGGATTGAGATAATTTTTAATGAGAAAGTTTAAGTAACGGGGATCAGCTACATTTACGGCATAGCGCGGCAAGAACCCAGTCGGGACAGGTTGTCCATCCGTCGCGCTGCAGGACTGTTCTATCGTCGTGCAGGATTCTGCCATGAAAGCAACGGGATACACCTGGCCGTTGTAATGGGCCGTGGCAAAAATCGGTGGACGACCGGCGGCGACTTCTTGGGTTTCAAAGTCTTTCAACGCTTGATAAGGAAACAAATCCGGGTCGGAGGACGGCGGACCCCAATGTTGAATGCGGGCGTGCTGATCGAAAACGGCATTGGCAGAGAATCCCGATTGAGGTTTGTTGCCGACTTGTTCGATATCAAAACTAATTTGCGACCAGCTCATCCCTGAGTTGGAATCTACATACGTCATCAAGGTGCCGGTGTCACTGGGATATGTTGGTGGCGGAGGCGAAGGTGGGACAGTCGTGATCCCGGTACTTAGGGACAAGGTGTAGCCGTCCAACGTTCCTCCCGGAGCGAGCACAATCGCGCCAAGCGATGCCGAATAATGGAACCGAGTCCCCATGCCATTATTGGCGGCTAGCTCTTGGGTATCCGTCGGCGGTCCCCCGCTGTAGGTTTGATCGACACAGGTGAGCGTGGCCGGGTCGAAGGTGGTCACCACATTTCCGGAAGTCTCGTAGATGCGAATTTTATTGACTGAGGAATCCCAATCCGCGCCTGGATAGGTGTAACTGCCGGCCCCCAAGATCGTCGAACAGCCGCTCGTCTGCGGCGTGGCTTCGACGGCGCCAACATTGGTGCTTGTGTCGTACATGAAGATGTTGCCGGAGCTCCCTTGACCCGCTCCGATGAAGTACCAAATTTTCTTTGTCGTCGGGTCCATCACGGGCGTTCCGATGGCCGCCGCGCTGGCCACACTGTTACCGTTCATGTCCTGGTGAACAACGCCACAGCCCGGGCACAGTTTGGTCCACATTTCTGTTTGTCGATCCCAGCGCACAAAATCGTAGGAGCCATAGGGGAATGTGCACACGGCCGTTTCATCCGTCGTTGTGGGGTCCACAACACAGTAAGCCCCGGCAACCGCCCCCTGACCTTCAGGAATATTGCTGGGGATGGCCGTCCAACCCGCCGATGGGTTGGACATATTCATTTCAAAAACGTAGGCATATTGAGGTTGGGCGACGTCATAATCCCCGCCGCTATATCTCCAAAGTATTTGTGAACGGGGAAAGTAGATTATTCCGGCATAGGTATGAACGGATACCGGCTGGTGCGTAATCGGGGTTTCCTGTGGTTGAGGGGAGGTAAGGCTGACGTCCGTCGCGGGTCCCCACAGGCGGGTGATCGTTCGGTGGACCGGATCGAGTGCCAGGACGGAATCATCGATAGTAGCGATATGCCCGCCGCCATTCAAATAGAGCAAATGCCGCTGGTCGTCCCAAGCGCCCCCGCCCCAGGCATCGAGAATCAGAGAGCAGGTATCGTGAAACGCAAACGGAATTCCATTCCAATTGTTGGCTACACAAGGATTGTTGCTTGAAATATTGGTATTGGAGCCGAGATCGGTCCAGCCCGTCTGGACTGCCTGCGCGACGGACACACCAACTGAATAGGGGAATAGTAAATAGCTAAAAGCAAGAAGCGAAAAAGTCCTATAGCTCTTCTTCTTTTTGACTATTTGATATTCGCTATTTGCTATTCCCCTCGGCTTCACCGGATTACTGCCACTTTCCCTCTTACCTTTTGTCCATTCCCGCCATAGCCGGTATTGCCGGTGGTGATGAGATAGATATAGATCCCGCTGGCGACTTTGTCGCCGGAATCGTTGGTGAGATCCCAGGAGGTGGTGCCCGCTGGCGCATCGAGCGTCCTCGCCAAGTGCCCGGAGAGGGTGAAGATTTTTACCGTGCTTCCGGTCGGCAATTGATCGAAAATAACGGGTAAGCCTGAGTGTTTGTCGGACCGCCAGGGGTTGGGGTAAATCCGGGCGCTGCTGAAGTCGCTGAATATCAGCGTGAGTGACCTGGACGCCGTGGCGGAATTGTTTGAGCCATCGGTGGCGTAGACGGTGAGGGTATAGACCCCCGGGGTCAGATTCGACCCAAACTGACCGAAGCTCATGGAGGGAGTCAACGTCTTCTGAACCACGGGACTGCTCAAGGATCCAAAAGCTTGGCTCCGACCAAGCGAACCGTAACTGGAACCGGTTCCATTAGACAAACTCCAGACAAATGAAACGCCCGGTATCGGATAAGTCAAACTGATGGTGGCATTCAGAGGTTCATAGGCCGAAATACCGCTTAAGTCCGGTACCGGCAGTACCCCGCCATAGCTTCCCCCTGCAAAAACGAAAGTGGCGGAAGAAATTGCACTCGGACCCAAACTCGCAGCCATGGCCTGAGCCTGCACCATGATCGTCCCTGGCAGGGTCAGCGGGTTCAAATAAATGAAAGACCCGATATTGGGCGCCGTCCCGTCCAGCGTGTAGTAAATCGTCGCCCCGGGCGTGGCGCAGGCTATCGTGACGGTCACCGGATTGGTCAGGTTCGTTCCCCCATTCGGGGAAATGAGGGGAGCCGCCGCTTGAGGCGGGACGATCGGGGTCGCTGAGGCCGGCGCACTCATGGCACTCTCGAGATTATTCGTATTAATCGCGGTCACCTCATACCAGTTGGCCAGGCCGTCGACGGGAACCATATCAACGTAAGAAGGCCCCAGCGTCACTGGACCTGGATTGACGATCGCGTAAGGACCATTTTGACCATTCGTGCTCCGGTAAACGTTGTAGCTAACCACCGATGGATCGGGTGATGCCGTCCAACTTAAACTGATTTGGTTATCGCCCGCGGTCGCGGTGAGACCGGTCGGCGCCGCCGGGGCCGAACCGGCAGACCCGCCTGCATTCAAAGTGAACGTGGTGCTGGATTGTTGGCTGGGGTCCGCGACGCTCGTCGCTACGACCGTTACACTGTGATTTGCCATGACATAAGCGGGAGCGGTGAAAAGTCCGTTGCTGGAAAGCGTGCCTACTGTCATGTTATAGGTCCAGACGACCGCGGTGTTGGCGCTGCCTGTCACGGTAGCGGTGAATTGCAATGTCTGCCCGGGGTTTACGGCAGCGGGAGGATTGGGACTGACACTGATTCCGACTCCTGTAGCGGCACCCGAAATCAGCACGTGCACCGGCGAATCGTCCTGGTTCCGAACAAATTTTCCATTGATATTCGCCCGCGCTTCAAGCGTGTAGGTGCCGACCGCTAGCGGGGTCCAATTCAATGTGGTGTGCTGACTCGATCCTATTTGCCCGGTGGCGACTTTAACGCCATTGACATAAAGTTCGACAGGAGGAGCTGTTGCGAAATAGGCGGCGGAGATGTCGATCGGTATGTTCACACCTGCCGGCAACGGAATCGTCGGATTCCCGTTTGAATCCTTGGGATTAAGAGGTATTCCGTTATTAATAATAATGTATGGCGCTACGGTGCCGGTCCGCAGAAGATCCCAGGCGCCGTTCGGCCACATTCCCTGCGACCAGGTGATAATTTGATCCAGCAGCGTCTCGCTCACCCCGATCCCTCGGTAGGCCGGGATCATCGCCCAGGTTTTATCCTCCAGATCATGCCAGGGACTGGCGTCAAAGTTTTGCGTTGGGACTTCGTTTCGGTCCGCGACTTGAATCCCTGCCTCGGAGTTCGAGGTGTAGGTATATTGCTCATAGGGATAAGAGGCGGTCTTGTTGTACCAGCCTTGGATCATGGCCTGGGCTAGCGCGCCCCACTGGCCGCTGGCAGCAATATCTGAAACAATACGAGAAAATCCAGGTTCTGCCATCTGGGCGACCATGTAGCTGTGGCCGGGCCGCCAGCCTTCGTCGATGTCGTCGGGACCTTTGCCGTTATCGGTAATTTGGCCGGCCTTCATCATGAACAGCGCCCATCGCGCACCTTCGGGATAATTGCTGCCGGGAGATGGATGTTGGGCGTTATTGGGGTCGCCCAAACATAAATCCTTCAGTTTTCCCCAGACATACGGCCAGTCTTGGGGACGCTGCCCACCGCCATCCCACCGATTGGAATTCAGTATCAGCTGGAGCTGGTACCATGCGCTGGAAAAATATTGGCTGACGACGCCGCTTCCGGTAATCCCGACTCCGTTGTACGGGGGAATGTGCAAAATGTTCGGCGACGCGTTAAAGACGTCATTGGTCGGCCAGCCCCTGGGTTCCAGCAATCGGGAAGGAAGCGGGGCGTACTCATGCGGATTCACAACGGCAGGAATCTGCAGAGCAAATTCATTAAAGAACTCCCAATGCTTCACCATGTCCCAGAGGCCAACGTCATAAACTTTCTGCGAATAGTCTGGGTCCCACGGTGTTGATGTAGGCAAAATCAATGGGAGAAGCCATGTATTTTCTAAGCCATATTCAAATTTTGACTCATTGTTAACGAGGAAATCGTATAGCTTGCCGTTTACCAAATCGTTGCGCACGTTGGCGTAATTAGTTAAGGTTTGTGAAAAATTGCCGGCTCCTATCCCTCCAGCCTGAGCGTCTCCGGGAAACGTGTGCGGCAGCCAGTGATTCCAGTCCATCAGCTGCAGAGAAATGCGCGTCTCCCGGACGTTGATATCGGAGCTCGGATCCGCGGTGCCAGCATTAATTCCACCTGGAAAAATATCTTTGAGGGTATCGATGTCGTTATCAAGAACATTGTCGATGCCCGCGCCGGCCGCCCATTCATAAACCGGCTGCGAATCCAGACCAGGCCCGGGCTGATACACCGGATTCCACGGCCGGCCGCTTACCGATGCATCCACGGGAAGAGTGCGGATATAGGCCGCCAGATCGAGCGCGTCCTGCGCGCTGAGCCCGTGAAACTGGGCGCGGGTCACAATAGAATTATTGGAGAAGTTAAAGTACTTGAGATCCCGGCCATCCTGCGTGTGGCAATCCATACAGTGAGCACCAATCGGGTGCTGTTTGACGTATTGATTGCCGGGCGAGGACACCAGCGAGGCGGAGGTCCAAAGCGTCTGGCCATGAGCGGGATTCCCCTCAGGCGGCGCTGTCCAGAGGCTTGGTTGATCATAGGCAAATGTACTCTCCGGCAGGACCTTTGATCCGCCGGCTAAAAAGTTGAACTTCAGAACGCGGTAGCCGGAGGAGACGCCATCGGTCGCGTTAAATCGGAAATTGATTATGTTGTCGCCGCTCTGGACGGTACCGGCCGAAAGCGGCAGGGTGATCTTCAACGTGCTGAACGCTCCCCCGATTCCACCGTAGCTTTTTCCAGGATCGTCGACTTGCACGGTCTGGTTCGTGAGATCGATCCAGGGGCCGCCATTAATTTGAACGCTGGCTTTGGCGTAGGGAACGACGGGGTTGGGATAGCTGAGATTATTGACCTGCATCCACAGACTGTTAATGCCCGCCGCCGATGGAACGTTGACGGTCACGGATTGGTACGTCCCGTCCGGGCCCATCACCTCGATCGGCAAAGTGACAGCCGCCTGCGCGACGGAAACACCTGCAGAATAGGGGAATAGCAAATAGCCTGAAGCAAAAAGCGCAAAAGCCCAAAAGCTTTTCCTCTTTGCGACTATTTGATTTTCGCTATTTGCTCTTCCCCTTTGTCTCACCGATTCACCGCCAATTTTCCTCCATATTGCTAAGTATGCCCTCTCCGCGTTACACGAGGATTAAGCACGTGTTACGAGAGTGTTTCCTTTAAATTTAGGTCGACAATAGGGCGAATTAAAGGAAAATATTAATTCTTGTTAAATAGATAAAACGAATCTATAAATAGATATGATTTTTAATTTAATCTAAGCGGGATTGGAATGTGTGTCCAGCCTACCGGATGACCGCTAATTTTCCTCGGACTTTTTGACCGTTCCCACCGTAGCCGGTGTCACCGACCGTGATGAGATAAACATAGATGCCTGAGGCCACTTTGTCGCCTGAATCCGTAGTCAGGTCCCATGTCGCTTTGATTCCGGAGGGGGTAAGTGTCTTCACGAGATGGCCAGAGACAGTGAAGATCTTAACAGTCGCCCCGAGCGGCATGCGGTCAAAAGCAACCGGGGTCCCGTCGTGTTTGTCTTTCCGCCAGGGGTTGGGGTACACCTCAAGTGCGCTGAAGTCGGTATTCGTGACCGTCATCGTCAATGCGGAGGTCGGCGACGTGTCGCCGTTTTTGTCGGTCGCATAGACGCTCACCAGGTACGTGCCAATGGTAATGCCCTTGCTGGCCAGGCTGGGTGTCTGGAACCCTGACGTAAAGCTTGGGGAGGAAACGGTGCGGAAAATAGCCGACGGCGACGCATAGGGATTGATCGATGAGAGTGCAAAAGTCCAGACAAAGCTGACGTTCAGGCTGGGGTCATATTGGTTCTGACTGGTGTTCAAACTCAAACTATCATTGAGTCCGACGACGTTGGGAATACCCGATAAATTGGGTGCGGCGAGCGTCGTCGTTCCGCTGGGGGTGACGGTTAATGTCGCGGGATTACTCGTGACGCTGCCGCCTCCATTGCTCACAACGCACACGTACTGCAGCCCGCTCTGCGAAAGCTGCACGTTCGTCAGAGCATAGGTGCTGACCGTCGCTCCTGAAATATTGACCCAGTTCCCGAGGTACTGGTACTGCCACTGGTAGGTGAGCCCGGACCCGGCGGCTCCGATTGTAAAGGTCGCGGTCTGTCCGACAATGGCCGTCACGTTCTGCGGCTGTTGCGTGATTACCGGAGCGCTCGGCCCGCTTCCGGTCGACACCGTAACCGTATTGCTAAAGGCCGAATAGGCATTCCCCGAGGCGTCGTTGTAGGCCACCGAGGCGGTATTGACGATATCCGCCCAGGCGAGCGCCGGCAGGGCCAGGCACAAGAGGCCGGCTACCAGGGTCCGAGCAATCGACAGGATCACGCTTATCTTTTTCATCGTTAAATTTCTTTAGTTCACGGTCACCTTAAAGCTGACGCTCTGCGCAGCAGCCCCGGCTGTGACGGTGCCGATCGTCCAGCTGATCGTGCTGCCGGAGAGTGTTCCGCCTCCGGTAATGGAACCGGTCACTAAGGTTGTACCCGTCGGGATCACATCTTTAATCACGAGGTTAGTCGCATCCCCGCCGCCAGTGTTCTGGTACTGGATCGTGTAGGTGATGACCGCTCCCGAGATGGCGGTGGTCTTATCCGCGCTCTTGGTCAGCACCACGCTCGGCGTCCCTTTGATCGTAATCGTCAGCGTAAACGGCGCGCTCGTCCCGGCCGCGTTGGTAGCGGTCAGCGTCACCGCGAAGGTCCGGGCAACCGTCGGCGTTCCCGAGATGATTCCGGTGGTGGCCAGGGTCAAGCCCGTCGGCAGCCCGGTCGCTCCGTAACTTGTCGGGCTATTGGTCGCTGTAATCTGATAAGGAGTGAACGCCGAATTCAAATTGCCGCTGGCTGTTGCGGCGCTCGTAATCACGGGCGGCGTCACGGTCGTCACCGCATTGCTGGTGGCCGTGTAATTGTTCAAAGCGGCATCCGAATAGGTAGCCGTCGCGGTGTTGGCAATATTGGCCCAGGAGGCGGCGGGCAGCGCCAGGCACAACAGCGCCGCCAGAACCATCTGAAGCTGAGATTGAACCATCCGAAGGAATCCGTTCATTTTTATCACCTCAGTGCGTGACATCGATGCGAGTGCGCGCAGCATTACTGCACCTGCACCTGGAAGCTGACTTGCTGCTGTGCTCCCCCTGCTGTCACGGTTCCGAGGTTCCACGTGATGATACCCGCCGATACCGTCCCTCCGTTTGAAATTGAATTAGCCACGAGCGTCGTTCCGGTGGGGATGGGGTCTGTGATAATGGCATTCGTTGCATCCGCCGGGCCCGTGTTCTGATATTTGATCGTATAGGTAAGAATCGCTCCTGAACCGGCGGACGTCTTATCCACGCTCTTGGTCAACGTGATGGCCGGCGCTGCTGCAGACCCGGTGACCGTCACGGCGCCGCTGGTAGTCGTTCCGGCGGTAATATCGTTCGCGCCGGTATCTGAGTATTGGGCATTCGAAACCGGAATGTTCAACGTTTGAGCCCCGGTGCCTGGCGCTATCATGAGTTGAAGCGTTGCAAGGTTGCCGGCGGCGATTGGAATGTTCTGTAGACCCTCGATCAAAAAGTTGATATTGCCACCGACTTTTCCGATAAGAATAGAAGCATTGGCCGCGGTCACAACCGATCCCGTGCTGAAAGAGACCAAGCTCAAGGACGTCGGCATGGCGAGGGTGAACGACAACGCAGGAATTTGAGCTGTGCCAGGGTCGTAGGTAATCGGGACATTGACGATTGATCCGGCAGCGCCCGAGGCATTTCCTTCCGTCAAGCTCGGGGTCACGGCCCACAGTGATGTCGAAAGGAAAGTGGTCAGCAAGGCCACGCCCGCCACCGCAGCAAAGTGATTACGGTCAATCGGCTGCACAAATTCCTCCGGCCAAAATGGCATTGTTGATAGTCACGAGATCCGTCGGGCCGCATGGATGACCTTGCAGGTTAACATCTTCCGTACAGGGTGAAAGTCCGAGAATTTGGTTGATTTCCGCGACGGCATCCGCCGGCGAGATTTTTCCGTTGAGATTTACATCACAGCGCGACAGAACTGTAATCGTAGCGCCGGTGGTCGTGCCGGGGGCGACCGCTTCTGGGCAAGTCGTAAAGTTCGGATTACTGCAAGGCGCGGCCGGATTCACGAAAACAGCATTCGAGACGGATACCGCCGTCGTTCCCAGCGGTGTTCCTTTGGGAACGGAAATTTGAGCCGTCATCGCGACGCCTACAGGAACCGGATTCTGACCCTGGATCAAAGTCTGTGTGCTGGTCAAATTGGAGGCGGCTGTTGAAGCGAACACAACAAATCGCCAGGTCTTGGGGCTGCTCACGCATGGAAAGAAAGTGCCTCCGCACAGATTGGACTCAATCATTTTGATCGCTGAACTGACGTTCGTACCCGTGGAATACGACACCATATTCATCGCGGCCGGCAAAGCCAGATCAAATTGGAGCGCCGCGACCGAATTGGTTGTCGGATCAAATGTCACAGGCAGACTGGCGACTGAACCGACCTGGACGGAAGAAACGGCCACCGTCAGATTGGGAGCGGCGCCCACCGGAGCCGAACAAACGAATGCCAGCGTGGCCGCCGTTAAGGCGACGCACTTCAGCCCGAACCGGTGAATGGCGATAAGCTCACTGATTTTCATAATCGTCTGCACACCCATGTATATCCCACAAATGTTACGGCCATATGACGCCGGAGTTACATTAGAGTTACAGGAAACAGATACCCGCGATGTGAAGTAATGTAAAGTAACGAATTTGTGAGGTGAAAACAGACTGTTAAATCAACTCAAATGAGCAGGAATTATGCGGTCGCGTCGAGGATACGTCGAGATAGCTATTAGGGGTTATGAGGAGGGCTGACGGCTACAGTACAACCTACGGATTTGCCGGCTACAACTACCCGACCTGCTGCATCGGAATACGACACGTTGGAAACGGGGATCTTCAACTTCCCGGCGGGAGTTCCCGGAGCGATTTTCACCTGGGCGGTGAGAATTTTATTACTTCCAATGGCGCTTTGATTGAGACCAAATATTAAAAATCGCCAACGCTGCCCGATGAAGCTGGTCCCGATGCTCTTTCCCGCCGAATTGAGGGTTTCTGCTGCCGTCACAGTTCCCGTGCTGAGCCCCGGAGGCAGGGTCAAATCAAATTCGATGCTGACGATCGTCGCCTTACCCGGGTCAAAATTAATGGGAAGATCGACAACGGTCCCCGCCGCACCGCTGGCATTCCCCACTTTCAAAGTAGGCGCCGCCTCAAGCGACGCCACCGCCAAAAGCGACAAGAGTCCGACTACCACGGCTATGCGGTCCTTCGCCCAATTTCGTGCCATGTACCTATTATATCTATGGACTAACACATTGTCCTCCTAGCGCGGCATTAGCTGTTTATCTTATGACAGCGAGCTTGCCGTGGGTCTTGTTGCCCTGTCCATCCATAATGAGGTAGAGATAAATGCCGCTGGCGACATTGCCGCCGGAATCATTGGTCAGATCCCAAGGGATGGACGTGCCGCTTGAACTGAGTGTTTTGACGATGCGGCCACTCACCGTAAAAATCTTAATTGTGGATCCGGCCGGCAGATTCGCAAACGTCATGTTTTTACCCGTGTGTTTGTCACTTCGCCAAGGATTAGGATAAACCATGACCGCATTCACGTTGGTGCTCACTTGGGCGAAATTGAGGACTCGGCCACTACTCGCCGTGACCGTCAGAGTCGCGAACAAGCTAGTAACGGAACCTCCGCCGTTGGAAACAAAAACGCTGAAGCGACTATTATTGTCCGTCGCCGTGGTGGGAGGCGTTGTATAAGAAAATGCGGTGGCAGCCGAAATATTGATCCCGTTTCGCTGCCATTGGTACTGGAGAGGAATGCTGCCCGCCGCCGCTACTAAAAAAGTAGCCGTTTGACCGATCGCCACAATCTGGCTGACGGGTTGGGTCGTAATTGACGGCTTGACGACGAGGACCGTGAGGCCGCCTGACTTACTGGTGACCGACCCGGCGCTGTTCGTCACCACGACGCGATAGCTTGCACCGTTGTCGGCGCTGGTTGTGGGCGGCGTCGTATAAGAGCTGGCGTTCGTACTCGAAATATTGATTCCGTTGCGCTGCCATTGATAGATGAACGGCGGCGTGCCGGCAACAGAAACTGAAAATTTCGCTGTTTGTCCAAGAGTCACGTTTTGACTGGCCGGCTGAGTCGTAATGGATGGCGCGACAGACTTGACCGTGAGCGTTGCAGCATGGCTCGTGACAGAACTGGAACTATTCGTCACGACTACTAGAAAAGCCGCTCCGTTGTCCGTTGGTGTTGTCGGCAGCGTCGTATAGGAAGCCGCCGTCGCGCTGGAAATAGTGACGCCGTTTTTCTGCCACTGATAAAGAAGCGGAAGCGTTCCCGCCACACTCACCGTAAATGTCGCGGATTGGCCGGGGTTGACCGATTGATTCGCGGGTTGGGTTTTAATCGAAGGGGCGACCGGAGCCGCGGTCACCGTCAAGGTGGCGCCCTGGCTGGTGACCGTGCCGGTGCTGTTGGATACGATCACACGAAATACCGCTCCGTTATCGGTTGTCACCGTTGTTGGTGTCGTATAAGAAGGGGATGTCGCGCTGGAAATAGTGACGCCGTTTTTCTGCCACTTATAGGTCAACGGGAGAGTGCCAATGGCCGACACTGAAAAGGTTGCCGTTTGACCAACGATCACCGTCTGGTTCACGGGTTGAGTGCTGATCGTCGGCGCGACAATTGTACTGACGTATAACGTGGCGAGTTGGCTCGTGACTGAACCCGAACTATTGGTGACGACCACCTGGAAGGTCGCGCCATTGTCGGCTGGCGTAGTAGGTGGCGTCGTATTAGAGGCGGCGGTCGCACTGGCAATGTTTATCCCGTTTTCTTGCCATTGGTAGCTCAACGGTGGCGTACCCAACGCCCCAACGGAAAAAGTGGCCGACTGGCCTGCGAACACGGTCTGATTTGTCGGCTGCGTGCTGATCGTTGGCGCTAAAGCCTGCACGGTCAAGGTCGCCGTTTGGCTTGTGACTGTTCCGGTACTGTTCGTGACGATCACAAGAAACGTTGCGCCGTAATCGGCCAGTGTTGCCGGAGGCGTCGTATAAGAAGTCGCGGTTGCGCTAGAAATGTTTATTCCGTTTTCCTGCCATTGGTAACTCAAGGGGGGCGTGCCCATCGCTCCGACGGAAAAAGTAGCCGACTGACCTGCAAATACGGCCTGGTTCACGGGTTGCGTGCTGATTGTCGGCGCGACGATCGCGCTAACGGACAATGTGGCCGCTTGGCAGGTGACCGTACCGGAGCTGTTCGTGACGACCACTTGAAAAGTGGCACCATTGTCCGTTAGCATCGTTGGCGGCGTCGTATACGAAGCGGCCGTCGCGCTCGAAATATTTATTCCGTTCTCTAACCACTGGTAGTTCAAAGGCAGTGTACCGGTGGCTGCCACCGTAAAGGTAGCCGTCTGGCCCGCCGTAACGCTTTGACTTTGCGGCTGGGCTGTAATCGCGGGGGCTATTATGTTTCCAGCGCCAATAGTGTCCGTAGGACCCGTGAATCCCGGTCCGCCGGCGGCGACATAGCCATTGCTGCGGCCCGTCGCATCCAGGCTCACCCAAAAGGAATACAACTCCCCATTGGTCAGATAAAAGCGGAACTGAACGGATCTGCCCGCCAGCGCGGAGAGAGCAGTGGCACCGTTCCAGGTGACTTCTTGAAGGGTCTTGTCCACGCTGATCGGGCTGCAGTTCGCCCGACTATAGGGTGCGATCACTTGACCGCTGGCGGCATCCAGGATTTCGACATATAAAACTCCTCCGGGATCCTGAACATTGACGAAAAAATGGCTCCCACTGAATTGGACCGGGCGCGAGGTGAGCTGACCCTCTGTGGCGCCTGCATCCATGGAATAAAAGCCATCGCGCCTGAGTGTTGCCAAGCCCGTATAGGCCTGCCCCGACGTAACGTCGTGAGTGTAATTTCGGCCGCTGAAATAAAATAAAAGCTGATCCCCGACGATCAAAAAACCGCCGCCGGCTGATTGCGTGTTATACCCGTTCCACGTTCCCATTTGATTACTGGCCGGAATAAACGCCGAGGGCCCCGCGCCGCGCGTCGGTCTCACCCAATGGTACCCATCTCGGCTAAATCCGACTCCTAATTCAACGAGCTCTTGGTCGTTATAGAACCAGCTGAAAAGGCCGACCATGACGCTCTCATAAGCCACGGCATCCAAATTGTAAAGGTCCGGATTGGTGGAGCTGGTGACGGTATAAGGTGGATCGTTTATGTCCGGTCCGATCCAGAAATTATTGGTATCCACCGAAGGCTTGGCCGGCGTCCAGCTTGAAAGATCATGGCTTTCGGCGTAATCCCGGACGCGCGAGCGATGACTGGGAAAACTGCCCACGGCAGGGAGCGTGGCATTGTCCCGCGCGCTATTCACCCACACATTTCTAAAGGGGTTGTAAAAAACTGTGCTGCGATCCCCGGCCCATGGCAAATTAATGATGTATTGCGTTTGAGCGGTCCAATGAATGCCGTCGGGCGACACCCAAACTAATTCCTGTCGATCTTGCGAAGCTACGGGATAGGATGCAAACGCTTTAAATTTTCTTGAAGGTATGTCGTTTAAATCCATCCACTCAGTTGCCGAATCGCGAGTCCCGCCTACCTGAAGCACCATGTTGCTGTTCGCCACGACCGCGTCCGAAAAAGCCGGCTTGGTCCAATTGATGCCATCGGGCGAAGTGGCGTAGCTCACCATATTGCCATAGCCGCCAAGGTACCACATCTTGTAGGTCGAGTCTTTTGGGTCATACCAGACTCCGTCACTGAAAGGCATTGCATTATTATGGGCATCTGGGAAGGCCCCGGGGCTCAGGATCGGATTGCCAGAATACATGACCGGACGGTGCGGAGTGCGGGTGAGACTCGTTTGCGCAATTAAAAAATCATCGACTAAGAGTTGGCGCCCGAGATCAATTGGGATAACCGCCGGTGGGTTCGTTATATAGGAAGGAACCTGATACTGCTGATTAGGACTTTGCAGCGGTGGCCACGGCGATGGCAGGACAATGCCGTTGTATAGCGTCTCCGCGTGCGCCGGGACGGCAGACAGCGCAATGAGCAACGCAAATACCGAATACCGGATACAGAATTCCGAATAGGAGATCTGTTTTAAAGCGGAACATCCTTTTCGGCCTTCAGTATTCGGTATACGGTTTCCGCGGTCAGGGACTGACACACGACCCGCCCAGTGCGGCATTCACCACGCGCTGCACATCGATGATGTTGCAGAAGCTGTCCTTATTAATGTCGGCCGTGCAAGCGCTTATCCCCAGCGCCATATTGACTTCCTGCTGCACATCCAGCACGTTGGTACTTCCATCACCATCAATGTCACAGGGGGACGCCGCTGTGCCGGTACCTGCTGGAAGCAAAATAAACACCTGAAATTCTGACGGCGTATGGTGTGGCGGTGCGTATGGCGAAGGCGCCGGATTCAAGGGAGTTATAACAACCGGGGCGATCGTCGTTAAATTTGTCGGAAGCGTAATCGGACTTCCGGTATAGGTTTCCGCAAGAACCGGAGGCCCGTAAAAGTTCTGTACATCCCGGATCTCAAAGCTCTGGCCAATCGACAGACCGCTTTTGGAAATATCCACCGAAACGTTGGGGAGCCTGTCCCAATTATAAATGATGATATTGGCGCGGCCCAGTTCGTATTTGTTGGGGCGCACAAATGTCCAAGTTCCAGTTGGCGGCCCTTGGGTTGCCATGCTATGCGCATCAAGAGTGGACTGTTGCTGGTAGTTCGAAAACGGCATCGAGCCCATGGACGTTGGGTTATTGGGCTGACATGCATGAGAAAACTGGAATTTGTTGGGGCCGTAGTATTGGTTATTGTCCAATGCCCAATTGCTGAGCAATTGATCTTGGAGGATGCACACATTGATTGGAAAGCCGGTTCTTGAATAGGTTGTGTTGTTCGTAAAGCTAATCTGATCCCACTTAAGAATTTCGACTGGATTGTTGCCCCCGATAAAATAGTTGTTTTGGGCGATAAGATTGTAATCTCGCGGTGTCCAGTAGTACCCTAATTGCACCATTCCGTTTATGGAATCTTGGCTGAAATAGGAATGATTTTCGCTGAAAACCATATTGTGGGCACCACTCCCTACGGTAAACAAATAATTCTGCCAAAGACCTGTGTAGCCCCCGTAAAGAATGCCTTGATCAAAGGATACGTTGCCGCGGAATTCCACATTCCACGCGAAGGCATTGCCGGATCCATAAACCCGCTGCCCGATGGCAAACCCATCAAACGCAATTGTTTCTGCAACTAATTTATAACTGGGGGGGGTTTGTGGGTTTTGCATATAAATCGCATGACCATGACCGCGGTTATTTGTTCCCCCTTGGGATGACCAACCGTTGTAATACATGAGAGCGCCGTAAATCTCTACGTTGGAGCCCTTGAAACAATCAAAGCCCTGTTGCGTATCATGGACAACTAAATTAATAAATTTGGTGTTATTGCTCTGCGGTTCGGTGATAGACCCCGGCAGCCGTTGGATACCATTCTGCCAGGAACAATTTACCGTCGCAGAAGGCGTACAACTGAATTGACGTATGGGGTTGGAACTCATCAGTTCGAGCCCCCAAACCCAGGTGTCATGACCCATCACATCGATGATAGCGGTATAAGTTTCATTGGTGCCGCTATCGATAGTTGCGCGTTCCCCTTGGTAATTACGCACAATGATTTGTTGGCCTGATCCAGAACCTCCGGCCAACTTACACGCGTAACTGCCGTGGTAGGTTCCTCCTCGCACCCAAATCGTATCACCTGGCTTGACGGAGACTGGCTGGTTAAAAGCCGTTTGGAGGTCCCAAGGTTTAAGGATGCTTCCGTCACCTTGCGGCGTTCCGTTCGGTGCGACAAAGTGGTCGGCCGCTTGCGCCGCCGCAGAAAGCAATGAGCATTGAGTGATGAGCAATGCGACCCACACTATCGCTCGTTGAATCTCGTTGCTCATTACTCGTCGCTCGTTGCTGCCGTTACGGACTGACACATTGTCCACCCAGCGCTGCATTGACGACACGCTGGACGTCGATGATATTGCAGGAAGTGTCTTTGTTAATGTCGTAAGCCGAAGTGCACATGATCACCCCGAGCGCCGCATTGACGTCCGCCTGAACGTCCGCTACGTTGGTGGAACCGTCCTTGTTCACGTCGCAGGGTGATGGCAGGGCCGTCGCGCCCAAGACGGTGAGGTGACTTGCTGCCGCGACGTATACCTTCCCGTTCACGATCGTCGGGGGCGTAAACTTCATGCCCGGGCCTAGATTATCGCGTGCTCCCGCCTGGGTTGTATTGTAGAGTTCGGTCGCCAGGTTCGTCGCATCGTAGGCATGAAGCACTTCGGTGGCGCCGTCATTTGGATATTCGATGGCCCATAAAATTCCGTGTGTGGTTCCATTGGCTGAAACGGACATGGCGGCGCCGCGAAGGCCAAAGGAGGTCGTCGTTTGCGACACCGGCGACGCATTGAAAAGCCCGTTACTGATTTGAAACGCTTTGATGACGTTTGCGTACCCGGAAAAATAAACAATGTTGTTCCAGTAGACGGGAGAGTCGAAAACGGCTCCGATGCCGCCAGTGGGAAAGATATTCGGAATCGATTGCACGATCTGATTGTTATTGCTGGCGTTGAAATGACCCATATTATCCCGGTCGACCAGATACAGGGTGCCGTTTTTCCCGGACGACACATAGAGATGCGGATGGGATCCCGGCTGATCGGGGAGCACGATGCCGCCGGTGGAACCCATGTCCAGGTCCGCGGAGGAAAGCGAAGCCTGATCAAACGGTGTGAAAAAATCGAGAACCGCCCCCGACGGTGAAATCTTGAGGAATGTGTCGCCATAATTGCGGCCGCCCGAATCGGCATTAAAGTCGCCGTTGCCGGTCACGACATACAAGTTGCCGCCGGAATCCACGGCCGCCCCGGCGCCGCTTTGCCAGATGCCGCCATCCTGCCCATCGGGCGTGGCGTTATAGGCCATCACCTGCTGCAAGGTGGTCGTATTGTATCCGAGCACCCATCCATGATAAGGTCCGATGTCTCCATGCGAAGCGGAGGCGATATAGACCACACCGTTCGCCAGCACCAGCGCCTCGCGCTGATTCTGGCGCAGGGGATTGTACGACACGTGGCCCGCCCCGTCGTTGCCGGCGCCGGTGCCGGGTACCGTCGCCTGCAGGACGACCGGTCCGCCCAATTTTTCAGCTCCGGTACCGAGGTCGAGTGCGTGCAGCCGCTGCGCGTAAGTGATGGTTGTCCCGCTCGTTTCTTTGGTCTTCGCATTGACATAAAGGATTCCTGCGACGGGATCTATCACCGGCGTTGCGGTAATTCCGATTTCCGTGGTGAGATCCCCCGTCTCGATTACATCCGCGACCGGAACCGGAATGACGGTTGTTCCATTCACGAAACTGACGTGCCAGAGCGGCGTGGCGACCAAACCGTCCGCGTCGAACGCATAGACGCTATCGTGTTCGGTCGCGACAAAAACCACGTTATGAGTGCCTTGTCCGGCAATCGCTACATTCGGCACATACAGAGGCTGGGCATAGATCTGGCCGTCCACGGCGAAGGAAAACAGTTTCCCGAAATTGGCGTGATTCACGCTGGCTGGAGTCAACACGGTTTCATTCAGGTTGGCGCCTGTTCGGCTGTTGTCGTTGTGCCAGGTGAAAACGCCTGCGCCCATCGACTTACCGGGCAGCGGCAAGAGCAAAGCGCACAGAGGCAAGACGGCTTCGAGATAACGCCTAGAGTTCAGCATGAATATTACCTTGAGGGGCCTAGTTTTGCCCCCGAATGTTACGACGGCATTACGGGAACGTTAACGCAATATGACCTTTAATAATTGAGCCAAAAGACACCCTTGTAAAGGAGAAGATGTTAATCTGCGTTAACTTCAAAACGTATTTATTTTTAAATGCGATTCGTCCATTTATCTGCCCGTATTAATGTTTTTTGTCGTTTGTCTCTAACGACAGGCAAAAAAGGAAGGGTTGCGCGAGAAATCTATCCATATTATGTTTAACTGACTTGCGATACGAATTCTGGCTATTTTTCTGCGCCTTGTTGGCCGCGAGTCCTGCTGCGGCGTCTGATGTATCTCTGGAACTCTCTCGGACTGTTGAAACGGTTACGCGAGTGCCGGAAGACCCTTACAATCTTCCGGCATCCATCGATCGAGTCGCCCAACCCCAGATTCAGGATGGCAACCCGGAAGTCAACATATCCGAATCTCTGGTCCGCATTCCCGGTCTGGTGGTCCATAACCGGCAGAACTACGCCCAGGATCTGCAGATTTCCTCACGCGGTTTCGGTGCGCGCGCCACTTTCGGAGTCCGCGGGGTTCGCCTGATTGCCGACGGAATTCCCCTGACGATGCCCGATGGACAAGGTCAGGCGGGCTCGATCGATTTGAGCTCGGTCGAACACATCGAAGTCTTGCGCGGACCGTTTTCGGCCTTGTACGGGAACGCATCGGGCGGCGTCATTCAGGTGTTTACGGAAGACGGACCACCGCAGCCGACCGTGACCCCGAGCTTGGAGTGGGGCAGCTACGGAGCACAGCGTCAGGGATTAAAATTCGGAGGCCAGGCCGGACGGCTCAATTATCTGGCCGATGCCACGCGGTTTGAGACGCAAGGATATCGAAGCCACAGCGAAGCAACGCGAAATACGATCAACGATAAACTCAAGGTCGATTTGACCGACGCCTCGAGTCTCACCCTGATCGTGAACGCGCTCGATCAACCCGACACGAAAGATCCGATGGGCCTCACACGCGCTCAGGTTGATGCAAATCCGCGCCAGGCGACGTCCGTCGCCGACACTTTTAATACCCGAAAAAACATTGACCATGAACAGGCCGGCGCTGTTTACGAACAGCGGCTGGATTCGGACGACACACTTCGCCTGATGGGCTACGGCGGTCACCGTGGGATTTTGCAGTTTCAAGCGATCCCCATCTCCGCGCAGGCGCCCGCCAGTAGTCCGGGCGGCGTGGTCGATGTCGACCGCGCCTTCAGCGGGCTGGACGCGCGATGGACCCGCAAGGCCACCTTACTCAACAAGCCGCTGACGGCAATACTCGGCGTCAATTACGACAACATGATCGACCGCCGCCGCGGATTTAATGATTTCATCGGCGCGGAAACCGGCGTGCAAGGTTCGCTGCGGCGCGATGAACAAGACCTCGCGCAGTCGGCGGGAGAATATCTGCAGGCCACGTGGGAACCTCACCCGCGCTGGGAGATCGACGGAGGTCTGCGCGGCACGCAGGTGTTTTTCCATTCGTCCGACTACTATATAGTCCCGGGCAACGGCGACGACAGCGGATCAACTCAATTCACAAAAGTTACGCCTGCCGGCGGCGTATTATTCAAGGCAGCCCCTTTCTTGCACCTTTATGCCAATGCCGGAGAGGGGTTCGAGACCCCAACCTTTGATGAGCTGGCTTATCAAGCCAACGGCGCGGCCGGCCTCAACCTGGCGCTGCAGCCGGCAGAGAGTACCCATTACGAGATCGGCGCCAAGGCTCGCATTACCGATCGCACCCATGTGAATGCGGCGCTTTTTCATATTGACACCCGCCACGAGATCGTCGTGAACACCAATTCGGGCGGACGGTCAACCTATCAAAACGCCGGAAAAACCCAGCGCGAAGGTGCGGAGTTCCTGGTTGACAGCGATCTCGGCGCGGGGTTCGGCACCTATGCATCCTTCAGTTACCTGGACGCGCACTTCACGGATACCTTCACAGAATGCACCGGAACACCTTGCGTGAATGTCGCCGTACCCTCCGGCAACAAACTGCCGGGTGTGCCGAGCTCGCTCGTTTACGGTGAATTATCCTGGAGGCATGAGGTGAGCGGATTTTCGACCGCCGTCGAAGCTCTACGCAGCGAAAAAATCTATGTCAACGACGCCAACAGCGAATCCGCGGATGCCTATGCCGTCTTCAATTGGCGGGCGGTGCTGGAAAGAAAATTTGGCCATTGGAGCGCGAAGACCTTCGTGAGAGTCGACAATATCGCGGATAAGAATTACGTTGGATCGGTCATCGTGGCAGATAGTAACGGCCGCTTTTATGAGCCCTCCCCCGGCCGAAACTACACCGGCGGGATCAGCGCTTCCTATTCCTTCTGAAGTTCAGGGACTGACACATTGTCCTCCCAGCGCGGCGTTTACGACGCGCTGCACGTCGATGACGTTGCACACGTTATCCTTATTAATGTCGTAGGCTGCCGTGCACATCACCACGCCTAAGGCCGTATTCACCTCTTGCTGCACGTCCGCCACATTGGTGACGCCATCCTGGTTCACGTCGCAGGCCGAAATTGTGGACCCGCCAGCCAGCGCATCCAGCTTTGCGCCCAACTGCTGGCGCACGGACTCGAGCTTAACTGGGTCCTGGCTCCAGGTAGACCAGTCGGTGACTACGGTATTAACCAACCCCATGGCCCAGCTTCCCTGACCCTGATTTTTGAGCATCTGGATGTATTCATAGTCATTTACACCATCACGAAGGTATTTCAGACGCATGGACGGCACGACGCCGGTGACTCCCGCCTGGGCGCCGGGATATACAAGAATGTCTTCCCCGTTATAATGCAATCCGCTCTGCGGCCGATCGAGGCTGTTCCAGGGATCAGTGGTCCACAGATCGACACCGGAATACACCATGCCAGTGAGGCTAAGCGCTTGTCCGTGAAACCCCGGCATGATGCGATAATTAATCGGTGCGAAATCGACTTCCCATTTTGGCGAATAATTATCCTGAACGAGGGCGTTATACATCCACAGCTTATTCCCCTGGGCCAGCGCGGTCGCAATATTGGAACCGGCACTGATATAGGTTTTGGGAAGCATCGTCCAGATGTCGACGATCGAGTGGCCGGTGCCGTCGTCATAGAGGCCCGGGGTGGGCGGCACCGTCACTAAGGTCTGTGAACCCGCGGCATGGACATTGACGGCCCATTGCGCCAGTTCACTGATAAATGTCGCATTGGTGACGCAGGGACTAATTTCGTCTGCAACATAGAGATAATTCGATAAACCGGAGGCATAACTGGCGATCGATGCGGCAATGCTCGCTTCGGAAGGAGGAGCTGATAACGTACAGGCGGTCATATCTTGGGCGGAAAAGAAGGGCAGGCCGGTCACGTTCAATCCTTCACTGATTAGAGATGATGAATCAGCGGCCTTAATTTGAAAGGGCATAATCCGGTTGGCGATCAGAAGCTCTTCATCGATTTTAATGCCGTTCTGCGTTCCGTGATATCCGAAGCTGGATTTCAGGGTAGGCGCTACGGGCAACGTGAAATGCCACACATTCAACGTGATGGCGCTGGTGGTTGAGCCTTGGGAGCTGCTGACGGTTAGCACGCCGGTATACACGCCGGGTGTGGCGGTGCGCGGGACCGCAATATCGACCCAAATCGGCTGGTTGTGTCCAGCCGCCAACGCAAACGGTACCGCCGTGTAGGTCGCTCCGGTCAGCGGGGTATGGGTCACAGGATCAAGAAAAGGAACCAGAGCGTCCGGATACAACCCCGGCCCCAACGGTTGATTCGCGCCGCCTGGATTGTAGCTTCCGTTGGTGACGTTAATGTAGTGCTCGCTGTATAACGTAATTTGGTAGGAACTCGGAATAATGGCGCCGCCGGGTCCTGTGAGATTCGAAACGGATACGTTGACGTTCGTCAAACCGCCGGTCGGCGCCTGAACAATGACCTGAAAAGATTCGGACTCGCCGCGCGCGGCATACAAGGTGATGGTATGTGTGCTCCCGGCCGGATCGGTCTGCCCGACCCGTGTGAGAGACGGAACGACCCAGGTAATCGGCGCAGCGGCCGCCTGCGCGGGTAATGACAGCAATGAGCACAGAGCAATGAGCAACGCAAATACCGAATACCGGATACAGAATTCCGAATAGGAGAGCTGTTTTAAAGCGGAACATCCTTTTCGGCCTTCAGTATTCGGTATACGGTTTCCGCGGTCAGAGACTAACACAAGCACCTCCCAGCGCCGCATTGACCACCCGCTGCACATCGATGATGTTGCACACGTTATCCTTATTAATGTCGTAGGTCGAGGAACAAGCCGTGATGCCCAGGGCTGCATTGACATCCGTCTGGACGTCCGTCACGTTGGTCACGCCGTCGTGGTTCACATCGCAAGGTGAAAAAGTGGTGGTGCATCCTCCAGGCAGAGCCGCGCAGACCGCTTTATACGCATTCACCCGGCCATGACCGAGACTGCAGCCGGTGCACGACCCCAAGGGGTCCGTATTGCTTGTCAGCACGCTTACCAAACCCGCGGGTGTCAGGCTTGGGTTGGCGGAAAGGATTAACGCCCCGACACCTGCGGCAATGGGCGTGGCGAAAGAGGTGCCCCACCACTCCCCATAGCTGCCACCGGACACCGTCGTTTCAATGATGTCCCCCGGTGCCGAGACGAGATTCGCGTAACTTCCCCAATTAGAGAAAGTGGCCAAGGTATCGGTCGGTGACTGTCGCGTAGCATCGACCGCAACCGCATATTGTTCACCGGCCGGATACATCACTGTGTTGGATCCTGCAGTGGTTTCTGAGCAACTTCCACCGTTCGTTTCAGCGAGGCCACAATTTCCAGCCGCCGCAAAGAGGACAGATCTTTTGCTCCAGGCGTAACTGATCGCGATCTCCATCGTCGAAGATTCCCCCGCGCCCGCAAAGCTCGCATTCATGATCCGCGCGCCGTGATCAGCCGCATAATCGATGGCGTTGGCAGCCAAGGAATAAAGTATCGTGCACATTGATGGCGCCACAACCAGCGGCATAATCTGTGCTGACCATGCGACCCCTGCGACTCCGATGGAATTATCAGTCATCGCCGCCGCTGCTCCTGCCACCGCGGTTCCATGACCCGAATTGCATCCGGTGTCATGGGTGTCTGTGTTGCTCAAGAGAAAGTTATAGCCAGGAACCAATTTTCCAACGAGGTCAGGCTGGGTGGGATCAGCACCTGAATCGATGATCGCGATGATGACCCCGGTTCCCTTCGCAACGTCCCAGGCTTGCGGTGCGCTGATCTGGGGCAGGTGCCACTGATATCTGTAGTAGGGGTCATTGGGAATCGTGCTCATGATATGAGCGATGTAATCGGGTTCGCAGTATTCGAGCGCGCCTGTTGCCATGAGCTCCTGACATACTTCTTCTTCAGTTTTCCCTTTCGTATCCAGTTTGTCCTTCTGGACGCGAATATCTTTTAAAAAGTTGTCATGCCGAGATCCATGAAGACCCAAGTGGCGATTCAACTCATTCACTGCAGTCGAAGAGGCGGAGGTCTTCAAACGGTACAGAACGGAGCCAGGCTCGCGCTCGGGAGGAGCGGCGTGCGCTGGTAATGACAGCAATGAGCACAGAGCAATGAGCAACGCAAATACCGAATACCGGATACAGAATTCCGAATAGGAGATCTGTTTTAAAGCGGAACATCCTTTTCGGCCTTCGGTATTCGGTATACGGTTTCCGCGGTCAGGGACTGACACAAGCACCTCCCAATGCCGCATTCACCACCCGCTGCACATCAATGATGTTGCAGGCATTGTCTTTGTTGATATCGGCGGTGCACGCCGTGATCCCGAGGGCCATATTCACCTCTTGTTGCACGTCCACGACGTTCGTCGCGCCGTCGCCATTAACATCACAGGCCGATGGCGAGGTTCCGCCTCCGCCCCCCTGCAGCGGATGCGGGTAGGCGTACGGCGAATAATACTTCGTCCAGAAGTTCGGGGCCGAGCAGACGTAAAGTGTATTGGTGTCCGTAGCCCAATAGCCAACGCCGGGACTGTTCCCGGCAGGATAACTTACTGAATTGGCTGTGCAGGACGTCGGACGATTGGCGAGTGTCCCGACACCCACGCCAGCGGTGCAATTGCCTGATGGACTTGCTGGGCAGCTTGAGTTATTGAAACCCAGAAAGTAATCGCGGTTTTGCACGATGCCCGGGTCATAGGTAACCCAGAAACTACAGTTCTGGTCTCCGACGCAACCCCACGTATTGCTCCACTCGTATACCGGTTCCAGCTGTTGCCTGGGCCAAGAAATACTCCCAGTGAGCGTGTTCACTCTATTAGGAAACCCAGTAGATAGAAGATCTCCTTGGCCCCGCCCAACTTGGTCAAGACAGGCATACCCTGTAGAAGTATTAGAATTCTGGTCCCACGCGCTTCCCGCTCCATTGACTGCCGTACCGCAATATCCCCAACCATTCGGAGTGGCGCTCTGGGTGTAGGTAGCGTTATCTTCTCGATTGATGTGCGCGGTGATGAAGTGGGTGTAATAATTTCCGCCGGTTGTGGGCAGGCTATTTCCCCAGATCATCGCCGGGCCGCCCGCTAAAAAGAATCCATTGAACTGCCAGAAATTACCCGTGTCGTTGGCCAGGGTAAAGGTGTTTTGGTAGAGTTCCGCCGCGCGGCAGCCCCGATCTTCCCCCGCATGGCCCGTGGCGTGCCCCTGAACCGAGCTATAGTTCAAGACGTTGTGCCGGACAACAAATTTTCCACCCCGGTAACAATCATTGGTGCCATTGCCCGAGTTAGACGGGTTGGTCATGGTAATGGTGGAATCTTCCAGAAAGATAAACTGGTCGGTGCCGAATCCTGTGGGCTGAGCAAACGCGTTATCACCCCAACTTCCGACGCCATTCCATGAAGAATTTAACGGCCGCATGAATTCCGACACCACATGCGCCACAATATGGTCGATGACGCCATAGACGCCATCGATGTTTAGGGCCGTCTGCTGCACATTGTTGAAATGGCAATGATCGATACGAAGTTGCTGCGACGTTCCGCTTATTCTGACGGCTCCGTAAGACTGGTTCGGGTCCCCACCCGTAAACGTAAGCCCGGTTAACCGAAGCGATTTACCCAACACAGTATTCAGATTCCAGAGAGCATTGGTGCCCGTACCTGCATTGATGATTGTGTTGTCTGTGCAGGAAGAGGCCGGTGTTCCAGCACATGTCGTTTGGCCTTGAATAATTGTGGAATAGACCTGGTTGTAGGTCACTGTGTTGGTCCAGGTACAGTTGCCTGCCGGGATCACAACCGTCGTGCCGTCGGCGGAAACGGAATCCAGTGCCGTCTGTACCTCACTAGCATTGCAGGTGGTCAAATTGATGGTGGGCGGCGCCGAGGCCACGCTCCGTAACGGATGTGGGTAAGTATAGGGTGTCCAGCCGGGTTTGGCGCCGCTATCTACAAAGTAATCACGGTTTGGTTGGAAAAAGGTGGTTGTGGTATTTCCGGTGTTGCAGCTGAAATCGCTGTCGTTGGTGGTGACGTAGGCAGAATATCCCGTTGCTCCAGTGCCCGTGTTGTTCCAAATGTATATGGGGTCAGAAACTTGGCAAGTGTCCGCGGGAGTTTGGCTGCTCGAAAGCGCCGAAGAGTTACAGACCTGATTCGCCCCCGATCCCGGCTGGTGCCAGCACATATAGCCTGTGCAGCATCCATGAGACTGCGCGCGCGTGGCGCTTTCGACAATAAATGTGAATGTAGCTTTAGAACCATAGCATTGCCCACTAAACGCTTGGATACTGTTGCCTGTAATTACCGCCGTCCCGCCACGAAACCAGAATGCACGGTTGATGTTTTTGCTTAAGCTTGGGTAGGTAAATGTGTTTTCATACATTTCCATTTGACGGCCACCCGTCGCGCTGGTCGGCCCATGCGTGACGCCACCTCCAGAATCGATAAACTGGTCGTGCCGCAGAACGACCCGCCCGTTGTCATCGACGTCGGGGTCTTGCCCCACATAACTGAAGATTGAATCCTCGATATAGAGGTTTTTATCGCCGTTCGTATCGAGTGTTCCCATCGTGGAGTTCGCGTCCCAAGAGAAATTGCTTTTAACGACGATGCTGCCGCTGTCGCTGCCGATCTGTGTACCGCAGGCGCCCGTGACATTTTGAGTGGAATCAAAGGTGGTATTCCAAATCACCCCGCCCGTTACGAACCACTGCACGGCATGCACGAGCTGAAAATTCGGTATGTTGAAATACATATCGTGCATGAGAGGCGGGAGGCCAACACCATTAACGGTAATGTAATTACCTGTGCCGGTGCCCGGCATGAACCGGATGTTCGCGATCGTTGTGTGAAAGCTGTTCCCAATGGAAAGCGTCAAAAGATCCGCCGCTCCCGCTTGATGCGTAATCGTCACCCCATCGGTCGCCGTTGAATTGCGGGTTGGAACCGATGCTCCCATCAACGTAATCTGTTTAGTCGTAGTGATACCGCTCGTCCAGCTGCAAGAGCCATTCGGGATGACGACCGTGTCCCCATCCGCCGCCGCGTTGATCTGTGTCTGCACGTCGCCCACGTTGCACGTCGCGGCCGGGTAGGTGGCCGCCTGCGCGGGTTTGAAACATAAGAGGACGGCAGCCAACCAGAACAGCGGCTGTCCGAAACGGCGGTCGTCCGAAGCGGCGGCGATAGGTAATTTTTTTAGATAGACTACCTCTCGCCGCCTTTCGGGATAGCCGCTCCTTTGGAAAGCAGCCTCTCTGGATAGCCGATGTTTCGATTTACGGCGAAACACAAGCACCTCCCAGCGCCGCATTGACGACCCGTTGCACATCGATGATGTTGCATTGATTGTCTTTGTTGAGATCGTAATTCGGCGCGCAGGCGATGGTACCAAGAGCCGCATTTACATCTGCCTGCACGTCTAAGATGTTGGTTGAGCCGTCTCCATTGACATCACAGGGCGAGGTAGCCGGAGCTGTCCCGTAGCAGGCGGCGGCGTTGAATGTGAGGACGCTGCCCGTCCCGTCGGCGGGGCCACCCATGATATTCGCATAGCAATCCGCCGCCGGAATGGTGTAGGCATGGCCGCCAAGGTTGGCTATGTTGCCACCGCTCACGTCAGGCCCGATGGGAGGCCAATGCTTGCCGGCCGGCCACCAGGAAGGTTGAGAAGAAAGATAAAAAGAAGCCGGCAGCGCCGTCGATGCCGGAACCGGATTCGCGTAGGCCGTGATGGCGCTCGGCACCTCTGACGTCCCCGCGCACGTCGTGGACCATCCCGGATCAGACGAGTTTCCGCACCATCGGACGGCTCCTGTGACCGTGTCGTAGTTCCCCCAGCGCATGAGCGTGCGCCCAACATTGGAATCCGCTGGTACCGTATAGGTACTGCTTTCACTTCCGCCGAGGGAGAATATCGCTGTGCTGGTTTGATAGCCGTTGTAAGGACCGGCCGTGGTTCCGAGAACATTCCCAATAAAGTTGAAGAATCTGTTGAGGGCCATCAGAATGACCGGCCCGATATTTCCCGTAGGATTGATTCCATTGTTTTTCTGGTACCCGTTCCAGTTGTTGCGAAAAGCGGTTATAAAATGATGGCTGCCGTGGATGATGTCGCCTTCCAGCCCCGATCCCTGGTTTCCTTCCATAAGCACGTGGGAGACGCCAACAGCATGGGGAAGGGAGCTGGCCATGCGCCAGTTGTATGGACTCGACCCGTAGATGTCGTCAATGTCAAAATTGTAGCCCTCCACACATCCCGAACAGGACCCGTTTAAAGACATAGGTTCAGTGACCTGCTGGAAAACATTGTTCTGAATTAACACAGCCGATGCACCGGCAGATTCCACTCCATAGGAAACCGATGTATGGCCTGCCGTAAGGAAGAAATAACTATCTTGTACGGTGATGTTGGTCGACACCTGAGCTTGCACGTGCGATCGACCGGGAGAAATGCTACGAATACCCTTGACCCAACAACCGGAACAATTAAACATTTCGACACCAACACCGTTGCCTTGTGACGGCTCCGCCGCCGTGTAGTCGACACTTAAATTCTCGATACCCATGTTCTGGACGGGCGAGGTCGCCCACCATGCTTGGGGCGTCTTACTGGATGTCCAGTTCGGCATATAGATAGCCGGTGTAATACCAATCGTATACGGCCCTGTTCCACTGATGCTCGTGACCGTAACGATTTGCTGCTGACCACGATTGGCACGTGCAAATCCTCCGTTATCGCCATTTGTAGAGCAGTTCTGAGTACCATTGGATTGGTAGCACACAAATATGTCGCCATTGTCGGTCGTATCGTCTAATTGGTCGAGCAGGATGGCAGAACCCACGGAGAGGTTGGTTTTGTTGTCGAGGACAATGGAGGTTGATCCCGCCAAGTAACTGGCCGTCCAATTGGCAATGTTCGATTGGTTGAGAACATAATTCAAATCAGAGCTCGCCATACAGATGCCAGCATTGAACCCCAGACAGCTGTTTGTGCCGCTAAAAATTAATTGTGTTTGGTCAGCACCTGCGCCCACGAGTTTCACATTGTTCTTTTGACCGAATGTGATTCCGGTGGAAAGATTGAAAGTCCCGGCTCCGAGCTGGACATAGTGATTGGCGGCGCAAGCGCTGATCGCCGCGTTAATCGTCGCTGCCGAGGCTCCGGCGGCAATGGTTGCGCCGCACTGCGTCCATCCTTTAGATGCAGCCACAGCAGGCGAGCCGACGCTTGACCAGTCGACCGCCCGGCTGGGATCGATGATGCCGGACCAGGCCGGTCCTGAAGGCTGCGTTGCGCCGTAAACCAAAGGATGAGGATAGGTATACGGCGTGTAGTAAGGCGTCCAGGTATTCGGGGCCGAGCATTGGTAGAGCGTGTTCGTGTCGGTGGCCCAGTAGGCAACGTTCGATGTGCAGGTCGTGGGTCGGGCGGAGAGCAATCCCGATCCCACACCCGTGGACCCGCTATCATCGGTATAGTAATCACGACCTTGCTGGATCACGCCGCTGGCGCCGATGAAATGGTAGGTGTAGTTCTGAGGCGCGGTATACGAATTTTTCCAGAGATAAACCGGCTCCAAAGCCTGATGCGGCCACGCTGCCGAACCAGTCACCGTATCGATAGCGTTGGGAAAATCATTGGCCAACAAATCGCCTTTCCCACGACCGATTTGTTCAAAGCATGCATAACCGCTTGCATCGGTGTTCTGATCCCAGGGACTTGGACCAATTGCGGTTCCGCAATATCCCCAACCGTTAGGCGGCGCAGCTTGCGGATGATTTGTATCTGACCGGTCGTTATAGAATTGCATGAAATACTGGTAATTCGTGGACGTATTCCCCCAAAAGAGGCCTGTACCGGTTCGGAAAAAAGCGAGACCCGAAGGAGGATTTGAGGGCGACCCGATGAAAGTGTTGTTGTAGACCTCGTAAGCGCGGCATCCCGTGGCGCGCTGTTCCATCTCGTGCCCTTGGATCGTTGAGTTGTTAAACGTGTTGTTGCGGATGACGAACCGACCGCCATTGTTGCAGTCGTTAAAGGCCCCGTTGTTGATGGTATTGTTTTCCAAAAAGAGAAATTGGCTCGTTCCAAAATTACTGCTGGCCGCCCATGAACCATCACCAAAGCTGTTCCCTCCCCAACTATAGGCGCCGATGCGAACGCCATTATTTGTGCTTCCCGCAGGCTGGTCGATCAAGCAGTGATCGATAACCCCGTAAATCTGCCCATCGATATCCATTCCAATCGCCTGAACAAGATTCAAATGAACATGATCCATCCTAAATTGCTGCGACGACCCGTTGATCCGAAGCGAGCCATTAAACGTGACAGCGCTGCTGTTGCCGCTTCCCTGGAAGGTAATACCCGTCAGGCGAAAGGTTCCGGAAGGATTGGTCGTGATATTCAAGGCGCCGGCATCGAAAGAACTCCTATTGATATTGTCGATAACGACCGTCGCGTCGCCGCCGCCCACAACGGATTGGCTTCCCGCCCCTTGCAGCGTGACGTTAGGCGGCGCCGTCCAAGTTACACCTGTCGTCCAAGTGCAGGTGCCCGCGGGAATAGTGACGGTGTCGCCTGAAGAGGCCGCGTTGATCTGCGTCTGCACGTCGCTCACGTTGCAAGTGGCCGCCGGGTGCGTGGTCGCCTCCGCCGCGACGGAGAATCCCATCGCGAATGTGAAAAGACAAATGGCACGCCGCGCCCATTTCGTCATCCTCCGCGGTTGTAGGCGGAGGATCCATAAACCATGATGGATTCCCTGCCAGTGGCCGCAGGGAATGACGGTAGAGAGTTTACGGCGAAACACAGGTGCCTCCCAGCGCGGCATTGACCACGCGCTGCACATCGATGATGTTGCAGAAGCTGTCCTTATTGATGTCGGCTGTGCAGGCTGTGATCCCTAAA
>Ga0207158_1045_pt1 | contig 33225 bp, 29 predicted proteins | sample Alteio_BWMinHeat_22_FD_153512 | JGI IMG/M metagenome (GOLD analysis project Ga0207158, IMG submission 153512) | Enriched cells from forest soil in Barre Woods Harvard Forest LTER site, Petersham, Massachusetts, United States -... | ecosystem: Environmental > Terrestrial > Soil > Temperate forest >... | reverse complement strand
AGAGACTTTTTACTGCAAACAATCCCGCCGCGGTCGTACCGCCCATAAATTCGCAATTTAATTTTACGACCTCGCGGATCAACAAGACGTATTACGACGGCCGCGTGGAAGGACGGCTGCTCCAGGGCGGGTTCTATAAAGGAGAAGTGGCCCTTCAGAACGGTACGATCAGCCGGGATCCGTCTCTGGCCACATCCACCGCGGCGGCGCTGGGATTCAGTCCCTCCGTCAATCTTTCCGGCTACGCTTTTCTAGTGTCCGGCGGACTCTTTACGCGCTTCAGCAAGTACGGACCGATCGAAATTCACGGGACGTTCGGGCAATCCAGCGGGGATTCGGGAGGGGGGAATGACGCCTCATTCCAACCGTTGTTCGGGCACCGCTATGACGGCCTGGAGCGAAGCGGTTTCGGCGAATTTTATGGGGCGACCCTTTACGACGCAGTGCCTTCGTTCAGTTATAACCAGCTAGGTTCTACGCCGTCGGTCTCGGGCCTTCCGCCCGGCTTTTCAGGGATCCGGGTCATCGGCGCGGGTGTCACGACGCATCCGACCCCTCTCCTCTCCATCGGTATTGATTATTACGTCTACAGCGCGATGCAGACGGCCAGCTCGATTTTCCCCGCGTCCAGCAGCGATTCGTCTCTCGGGACGGAACTGGACATCGGCGCCGGATTCGCGTACACGTCGTATCTTTCTTTCCGCGCTTCATTCGCTCTGTTCCAGCCCGGCGCCGCTTATGCCAGCCAGAGCAACGCCACGCGTCTTCTCGTGGAGGCCGTCGGCCGGTTCTAGCCGCTATAATAAGGTTCTATGGCTGCCGAACCTGTCCTGTCTGTACTCTTCCTCTGGCATCAGCACCAACCGTTCTATAAGGACCCGCTTTCCAACCGCTACGAATTGCCGTGGGTGCGCCTGCATGCGACCAAAGATTACTACGACATGGTGGCGTTGCTCGAAGAATTCCCTAAAATCCGCGCCAATTTCAATCTGGTTCCTTCGCTTCTGGTTCAGCTCGAGGATTATGCTCAGGGCAAGGCTCACGACAAATTTCTGGGTTTAACACAGAAAGCCGCGGCGGATCTCTCCTTTGAAGAACGGCAATTTATCCTCCATAATTTTTTTATGGCCAACTGGGAGAATATGATTGATCCCTACCCGCGATATCGAGAATTGCTCGATAAGCGGGGGCGCAGTCCGTGGGGGGAAGATTACGCGCGGGTGCCGGCTTATTTCAAGGAACAGGACTGGCGCGATCTTCAGGTGTGGTTCAATCTGGCCTGGTTCGATCCCTGGTGGCGGGAACGCGACGGATTTATTCGCGGTCTCGTGGAAAAAGGGCGGGGATTTACGGAAGAAGAAAAACATAAGCTCCTTGAAAAACAATATGAGATCTGCGGGTTGGTGGCTATGAAGCACCGGCAGATGATGGAACGCGGGCAGATCGAAATTACGGCTACGCCATTCTACCATCCGATTCTGCCGCTCTTATGCGACACGGAAGCCTCCCGGATGGCGATGCCGCACGTCAATCTGCCGCATCAGCGCTTCCAGCATCACGAAGACGCCAAGGCGCAGATCGAACGTGCGCTGGCAGACCATGAAAAACGCTTCGGGCGCAAGCCGCGCGGCATGTGGCCGTCCGAGGGCTCCGTTTCCGAGCAAGCGGCTGAACTGATGATGGAAGCCGGCGTTGAATGGGCCGCGACCGATGAAGCCGTCCTGGCTAAATCCCTGCAGCCTGACCCCTTCAGCAGGGACGATATCTATGAACCCTATCAATTCCAGCGGGGCTCCAAAAATCTGAATTTTTTCTTCCGCGATCATGAATTATCCGATGCCATCGGTTTTGTTTACGCCGGATGGAACAGCCATGACGCCGTTGAGGATTTTATACGCCGCCTTCATGGCATCCGTGAACGCTTAAAAGTGAGGGACGGGGCCCATCCCAGACCGCATGTCGCTTCGGTTATTCTGGATGGGGAAAACTGCTGGGAATATTACAAGCAGGATGGCCTCCCATTCCTGCGGGAGCTTTACCAACGGCTTTCGGAGGAGCCTCTGCTGCAAACGGTCTGCGGCAGTGCTTACCTTGACGAAGTCAAAGAACTGCGTCATCTGCCGCGCCTTTGGTCCGGTTCGTGGATCGATGCCAACTTTTCTATCTGGATCGGCCATCATGAAGATAATCAGGCCTGGGACTTTCTCTATCGCACACGACAGTTTCTTGTCCAATACCTCGAGTCCCATCCGGAGGCCGCCGGCAGTCCACAGGCTCAGCTGGCGTGGGACGAAATATATATTGCCGAAGGAAGCGATTGGTGCTGGTGGTACGGCGACGATCATTCCTCCGCCAATGACGAAACATTTGACTATCTGTTCCGTAAGCACCTGATGAATGTCTACACCGTCCTGGGTTCCAAAATTCCGGACGACCTGCATATCCCTATTAAGATCAAACGCGTTGTTTCCGCGGTTAAACCCCCGGTTGATTTTGTGACGCCTCAAATCGACGGCCGCGTCACGAGCTACTTTGAATGGCAAGCCGCCGGGTCCTATCAAACCGAAGCCGGCGCGACAGGCACGATGCACCGAGCGCAGAATCTGGTGAAGGCAATCTATTTTGGATTTGATCTCAATAATCTGTATTTCAGGCTCGATCTAAGCCACCCCATTGATCCAGAAAGCCTAAAGACAACGGGCTTACGGATCCGGTTTCTGCAGCCTGAAGGGCTCGAAGTTTTGGGAGAAATTCAGGCCGATAAGTCCTTTAAGCTCACCCTCATAAATAAAAAACCGGGTCAGGAAGACAAACTCGCGGAGCTGCCGCCTGGCTCGGCCCTCAAAATCATCGAGTTTGCTGTCCCCCTTAAACATGTTTCACTTGATGCCAAGCAGCCTCTGGAAGTCATTCTTCTCGTTGAAAAGGACGGTCTAGAACAGGAACGTTGGCCAGCCGACTTGCCCATTCAAATTCCGCATCCCGCAGCCGATACCTTTGCTGAAAGCTGGGTTATCTAACAACTGAAGCGTAATTAAATAGGACATTTCTGCCCAATTTACTACTTCCGATAACATATATTATATTTCATATGTTATTGCCCTCGGTCGATCGAATTCCTATCGAATTATCTTCAAAGAGTGCGCATTTTGCTCAGAGATCGACGGAGCATCCGGGCAGCTCTAAGAGATTGCTTTAACTATTCGAGTTTAGCAGTCTATTTCCGTCAAATTACAGCGGAATTTATACGGAAAGTTGGCAACAATGGGTCAGAGTTTGGCTGAACCGGCAGGATATGGTCCCCAGAAATCGGGCCCTTCAAAAAGACCTCTAAAGACGGGTTGACCGAGCAGCGGCCTTCGCGAGAACCATGAAGACTATCTCGGTACCCCGGGTGATGCCAATAAGACAAGGAAAGCGCCCGCTTCGTAGAAACTCACCAGGAGCTTGGAAAAACATCAAAGAGTTGTTCCCCTCGAAAAGACCAGCAAAGGCCTCGAAAATGAGGGGATATCCGAGTTCGATTTTTAAAAAATAGGGGCCTAAAATCGAAAATATGTGCGTTTTCCGTCGATAAAACGCGTTAAAATTCGTTATTTTGGGGGTCGGACCTGGGGAAGGGAGGGAGGAAAGCAGACTGGCCGTATTCTGAGAAGACCGCTTATTTTACGGCGGCGGTTGGAGTCGCATGTTTGAGGTCAAAAATTCTTTTGTGGAAGGCTTTGGCTAGTTTCAGATCTCCCTGACTCCTGGCCGCTAACTCCAGCGCTTCCAATGTCGGGATGGAATTTGGATTTGCCGCCAATTCCTGCTGATACGACTGCATCGCAGCCTCCTGCGAGCCCTTCAGTCGCAAGATTTCTCCCTGCTGATAATATCCCCCCTCCGGTAGATGCCCGGCAAGCTTCCGTACGCGTTCGAGAGAATCCAGCGCTTCGTCGAGCTGGCCCTGTTCTTTGCTGACGACCGCGTAATTGAACCAGGCGGTGGGGTCCTTGGGCCACTGGGCCAGCGCCGCTTTATAGATCACCCGGGCCTCATCGAACTTCTTTTCGCTGAAATAGAGATTGCCCAGACGTACGAGCGTCTCATAATCATCCGGGTGATGGCGCAGGTACTTTGAAAGTTCGTTGATGGCGTAATCCGGTAATCCCAGCGTTTGATCCATGATGCCGGCATAGTAGAAGAGCGATTCCTGCGTCGCCCCCATTTCTCTGGCTTTATCGAGCGCATTCAAACCGTCGACGTAAGAATCCGGGCCCTTCTGATAATACGCGATCGCAAGATCGGCCCAGGCGTTGTAATCGTCGGGACGGCTGCTTATGCGAGCCTTGGCGTCGGCGACGGAGTGATCCGCTTCGGAGGCGGTGAGATGGTTGTGAAGATCGGCGGGCGACGTTAAATCAAAGTACCGGTAGGTTTTGAAGGTGAGGCTGACGAGAAGTAAACCGCCCGCTATAAATACCGCATCCCAGAGGTCCGATGGAATTTTCTGCTCGGGCGAGCTGTGCATCGATGCCGATTATCCGCCGGATTCCTCCGACGCCTCGCTGTCGATCAGAACATCGCCCAGCGTCAGGGGCTCCTGGTTCTGACCGGCATAGCGCTTCAGCATCTGACGCTCCTGATCCCTGTCATAGCGACGGATCGAAAGATCCACGCGGCGCTCGCGCGCGTCGATGCGCAGCACCTTGGCCGTGATCTCCTGACCGGCGGCCAGCTTGACCGCCTGCCCCTGCGCGTCCTCTTCAGCGAGTTCGGACGAACGGACAAATCCCTCGAGGCCGGAAGCCAGCTCGATGACGGCGCCATTTTCCCCCAGGCGGGTCACGCGACCGGTCAAGGCCTGTCCCACGCGGATCGTTGACAGCGGATCGGGCTGGGTGTGCTTGAGCGATAAAACGATCTTCTCGGCATCCACCTTCACATCCATGACCACCACATCCAGCTCCTGACCCACCGTGACGCGCTCGGAAGGATGTTCCGCACGCTGGGACCAGGACAAATCCGAAACATGCACGAGCCCTTCAATGCCTTCGGGCAGCATCACGAAGGCGCCGAACGGCGTCAAATGCGTCACGGGGCCGCGAACTCGGCTCCCGATGGGGTGATTCGCTTTCACGATATCCCAGGGGCTGGGTCCAACGCGCTTGAGTGAAAGTGATAATTTTTCTTTGGCCGGATCCACCAGCAGCACTTTGACTTCTATTTCCTGTCCGGCTTTCAGCATATCCTGCGGCTTGGCCACGCGATCCTTCCACGACAACTCGCTCACGTGCAGCAGTCCTTCCAAACCAGGCTCCAGCTCCACGAACGCGCCGAACGAAGTCATCGTCGTCACGCGACCCTTAACGACCGACCCCACCGGGAAACGGACGACGACGCCTTCCCAGGGATGAGGCTTAAGCTGCTTGAGACCGAGTGAAATTCGCTGGGTTGCCGCTTCATATTTCAACACTTTGACTTGCAAGGTTTCGCCGATCTTGACCAGCGTTTCCGGTTTTTCCGCCCGCTGCCAGGACATATCGGAGATATGCAGCAGGCCTTCGATACCACCGATATCCACAAATGCGCCAAAATTGGTGATGCTCGTCACGGTTCCGCTGCGCACCTGGCCTTCGGTCAGCGTGGCCAGAGTTTCTTCGCGCTGGCGAAGGCGCTCGTGCTCCAAGAGTTTGCGCCTCGACACCACGACATTCGACTTGGTCCGGTCCATCTCCGTGATCAAAACAGAGATCATCTTGCCGATCCAGGCGTCCACATCGCGGCTTGGGCGGATATCCATCTGCGAACCCGGAAGAAACGCGTCCATACCGATGTCGACGACATAGCCGCCTTTTACTTTGCGCTGAACTTTGCCTTCCACAGGTGTCGCCGCCTGATGGGATGCGGCCAGCTTGTCCCACGCCGCCCATTCCCGGGCCGCACGCCAGGATACACGCGTATGCGCGTCCTGACCTTCGACATGCCGAACCAGAACGGAAATTTTATCGCCTTCTTTAAACGGGAGAACCTTCTCAAAGTCGGGGAACTCGCTGCGGGGGATCAGGCCTTCCATCTTCAGACCGATATCCACAAGAACACCTTCCGGAGATTTGCCGAGAATGCGCGCCTGGACGACCGTACCGGATCGGACTTTTTCCGGGACTCCAGCCAGCAGGTCGCTCATCGAGACGTCGTCAATCAGAAGCTTATCTTCGACCATAACGCCTGAAGTATAGCATTTCGACTCCCCGCCAAAACAGGCGAAGAAATAGGCTTATTCGAGGTTGATCAGGGCGTAGCGGAGGGCCAGTGCCAGGCAGATGGCGACGATAACCAGAAGGGCGTAAAGCGCCTTACCCCAAAGATCGCTCAGGAGCCGGACCATCGCAGGCATCAGCATCAGGACGAACAGGGTAAACAACTGGACGAGTATCAAAAGACGAAGAACGGTTTTATTCATTGGCACAACTCCTTGATCTGGGTCATCACCTGGTCGGTGAGCCGTTGATAGTCTTCTTTGGCGGGATTGGAGGGCGGAAAAATCGGTTTTCCGAAATTCACTGTGATCGACGCCAGGTGGGTGAAGCGATCCGAGTTCTTTACACCCACCGGTATAATCCGAGCCCCGGTCATACAGGCCAGCATCCCGACCCCGGACTTGGCCCTGAATTGCCGTGCCGGGTCCAGACGCCGCCCCCCTTCGGGGAACAGCAGAAGCCCGTCGCCGTGCTGCAGAACGCGAATCGCATTTTTGAACGCTCCCACATCGTGATCGTGCCGTTTCACGGGGAAAGCGTTCACGCGCCGGATATACCAGCCCAGCACGGGAATTTTGAAGAGTTCGGCTTTTGCAAAAAAATGAATCGGATACGGGACCGCGCTGCCGACCAGATTGGGATCGGCGAAAGAGCGGTGATTGGCGGCGAATATGACCGCGGTACCCGGCGGTGGAATGTTTTCTCGACCGCGGACCGTGCGCCGCCAGATCACATCAAAAGAAGTGGCTGTAAAATGCTTCCCGAGAAAATAAAGCAGCGGGTTGAATTGTGGATTGGCGCTGCCGGGCACAGGCTTGCTCTCGGTCATGCGGCCTTTCCGATCTGCGCCAGAAGATCCCAGAAGCTGGGGAAGGACGTGGCCACACAGTCGACATCGTCGATGGTGGTGGGACCCTCCGCCGTCAGTGCTGCGATCGCCAACGACATCGCCAGGCGGTGATCACCGTGACTGTTCACGGCGGCCCCGCGGAGCGCTGCCGGCCCTTCGATGACCAGACCGTCCGGCTTCTCCGTAATCCGGGCGCCCATCTTTGAAAGTTCTTCACGCAGCGCAGCGAGGCGATCGGATTCTTTCACGCGCAGCTCCCCGGCATCGGAAATGACGGTCCGGCCGCGCGCCTGAGTCGCCAGCACCGCCAGAATGGGAATCTCATCGATCGCGCGCGGTATCAGTTCGCCTTTAATCTCCGTGCCTTTCAGTGCGGAGGCTTTCGCCGTGACATCGGCGATCGGCTCTCCCCCTTGTTCGGTGGCGCGACTCAATCGGCACTCGCCGCCCATCGCTTTGATCACCTCCAGCACGCCGGCGCGCGTGGGATTCACCCCGACGCCGCGCACGGTGACTCCAGAGGAACTCTTGAGTAATCCCGCCGCCAGAAAAAATGCCGCGCTGGACAGATCGCCGGGAACTAAGAATTGATTCGCTCGCACCGTCGCGGTCCCGCGCACCGTCACCTGATTTCCCTTCCGCTCCACAGTGACGCCGCAGGCTTTCATCATCCGTTCCGTATGATCGCGCGACAACGAAGGTTCCATCACCACCGTGGGCCCGGACGCATACAAACCCGCCAGGAGAATCGCGGATTTCACCTGCGCGCTGGCCACGGGACTTTTCCATTCCAGCGGACGCACATTGCGGCTGCCGAGCATACGCAGCGGAAGATGCGCGGGACTCTCCTTCACGTCGAGAAAAAAAGCGCCCATGCGTGACAGCGGTTCGATGACCCGATCCATCGGCCGCCGCGACAGCGAGGCATCGCCGATCAGCGTGACCTCGAACGGCTGTCCGGTTAAGACCCCCATCAGCAGCCGAGTCGTCGTGCCGGAATTTCCGCAATCGATGGGACGGGTCGGCGGCTTCAGCCCTTCGAGGCCCTGTCCCTGAATCTGTAGCGTCGTCCCGTCGCGTTCGATGACCGTGCCCATTTGACGGAACGCGTCGACGGAACGGAGGCAATCTTCCGCGACCAGAAAATTTTCGACGCGACAGGAGCGATTCGACAGAGCACCGAGGATTACGGCCCGGTGCGAAATCGATTTATCGCCCGGAATATCGACGGTACCGCCGACGGCGGCGAGAGGAACAACGTGTTTAGAGGGCATTGAAGAGCGGACGGCGAAAATTGTGGGAATGCCGAAGATGCGATCTCAGACGTGGACTGCGGAGCTGCGCTTCCAACCGGTTGAGCTCGCGTCGGAACTGCGCCAGAGCCCGCGTGAGCGCGGGCGCGTTGGCGCGCAGGATCTGCGCCCATTGTTCGGGATCGGAAGACGCCACGCGCGTCATGTCGCGAAAAGATCCGGCCAGAAGAGTCGTCAACACGTTGCGGTCGCGGCGGCCCGCGATGACATGAACCAGCGCATGAGCCATCGCATGTGGCAGATGACTGGTGAGCGCCACGGCAGCGTCATGATCGGCCGCAGACATGGTTCGGACGCGCGCACCAACCGCCTTCCAAAGGCCCGCAATTGCGTTTACAGGCGCTTTCCCCACCCGGACCACAACACAGGTCGATCCGCGAAATAAATTCGGATTTGCGGCCTTTACGCCTGTTTTATGCGAACCCGCCAGCGGATGACTTCCCACAAAAAGGATTTTGCTCTTCGCCGCCAGCCGCGCGAACCCGTCGACAATCGGCTGTTTCACACTCCCGACATCCGTCACGATTGATCCGGGGCGAAGATGCGGCAAGAGACGGCGGGCGAGCGGCAGGATGTCGTCCACCGGCGCGCCGATCACGATGATCTTCGCTTTCGCTGCATCGGCGAGCCTCAGGGATCCTTCATCAATCGCACCAAGGCGGCGGGCTTGGCGCAATTTCGAACGCTGCCGTCCGATACCGATCACACGATACTTTCCCGTGCGGCGCAACGCCTGCCCCAGCGATCCTCCGATGAGACCCACACCGATGATCGCAACGGGAATTTTCAATGTCGGAAGTGACGCATGCCGGTGAACACCATGGCGATGCCGTTGTCGTTGGCGGCGCGGATGGAATCTTCGTCGCGGACGGAGCCGCCGGGCTGGATGATGGCTGAAATTCCCATTTTGGCCGCTTCGTCAACGCAGTCGCGGAACGGAAAGAAAGCGTCGGACGCCATCACGAGCGGGCGCTGGCTGCCGAGGATGAGGGACTGCTGCTGCTGGAGTTTCATCCACGCGACGCGCAGGGCGTCGATGCGCGACATCTGCCCCGCGCCGAGTCCGACCGTCTGCGGCCCGCGTGCCAGAACGATCGCATTCGATTTCACATGCTTGACCACCCGCCAGGCGAATTCAAGCGACGCCATTTCCTCGGGGGAAGGCGCTTTTTTGGTGACGACTTTCGTCTCCGTCGTCTGGGCATAATCCTTCTCCTGAACGAGTAGGCCGCCTGAGACGCGTTTCACATCGAACTCTTTCGCCGCGGTCGTGATGAACGAGGGCAGCTGCAGGATCCGCAGATTTTCTTTTTTGCGGAATACGTCGATCGCCTCCGGGCGATAGCCCGGCGCGATCACGCATTCCAGGAAAATCTTCGTCATCTCCTCCGCCGTCTCGCCGTCGACCTCTTTGTTAAACCCCACGACGCCCCCGAACGCGCTCATCGGATCGCAGGCCATCGCGTTGCGAAACGCGATGACTGGCTGATCGGCTAACGCGACGCCGCAGGGCGTATTATGTTTGAGAATCACCGCCGCGGTCTGCCGGAATTCACTCACCAGATTCCAGGCCGAATCCAGATCGAGAAAATTATTGAAAGAGAGCTCCTTGCCCTGGAGTTTTTTCGCTGTCACGATTCCCCAGTCCACGCTGCGCGCGCCGGTTTCCTGATAGAGCGCGGCCTTTTGATGGGGATTCTCGCCGTAGCGCAGGGCCTGCACGCGCTTCAGTCCCAGCGTCATTTCCTGCGGAAAAATCTCCGTATCCTTGCTGCGCTCGCGGAAATACGAAGAGATGACTGCGTCATAACGCGCCGTATGCGCGAAGGCTTTCGCTGCCAGCCGCCGTTTCGTCTCCAGGCGGATCTGCTGCTCATTATCCGACAACTCGTGGAGGATTTGCGGATAGTCCGCCGGATCGCAGACGATCGCTACATCATGAAAATTTTTACCGGCGGCGCGCAGCAGCGTCACCCCACCGATATCGATGTATTCGAGAAGATCTTTTTCCTCCAGAACCGTTTCGGTCACGACTTTTTCAAACGGGTAGAGATTCACCACTACCATATCAATCGGCTCGATGGCATGAGTCGACATGTCTTTTTCATGACGCGGGTTGCCGCGGATCGCCAGCAGACCGCCGAAGACCTTGGGATGCAGCGTTTTTACCCGCCCATCCAGAATCTCCGGATAGCCGGTCAGATCTTCCACCTCCCGGACGGATATTTCCGCCTGCTTCAGCTTCTTGGCGGTTCCGCCGGTGGAAATAATTTCGTAATTCATTTTGATCAGCTGATCGGCGAACTCGACGATGCCGGCCTTATCGGTGACGCTGATCAACACACGTTTTTTCGATGCACTCATCTAATTTAATTCTCCTGTTGGAATTTGAGCGGTCTATTTTACCATCTGCTTCACGGCAATAATGCGGGCGATGAGATCGTCATTCACTTTCTTCGCCTTGGGATCTTTGGCGCCCGCCGCTTCGAGGCGGCGCTTCATCACGTCCCAGGCGACATGCGGGACCAGCTGCGGATTGTCCACCTTCCAGCCGCCGTTGACCTTGTTGAGGTGATACATCACCGTTTCGGGTTGAACATCCGGCGTAAAGGTGTCCGTCATTTTGCCGAGCGGCTGATAAATCACCATCGCCTGCGCGCGCGTGGTGCCGACCAGAACCCGGCCGACCTGATAATGGTCAATGACGACAAAATTGTCCCACGCGGGCGCCGACGGCCACGTCGTGTAACGACCCAGCTCAGGGAAGGTCGTCGCTGAAAGCCCGGCTGCGTCGGCATCCAGCGCCAGATATTTTTCCATCACATCGTTTGGTGTTTTCGGATAGGCCTCATCCGCTCGAAGCCATGCAGTCCCAGACATGATGGCCAACGAAACCAGGAATGGACCGGACCAACGGCGCAACGTGATCATGGACTCCTCCTGTCTCTCAATTTCGACGACGCCATATTTTACAGCATTCGGCGGAGAGCCCGACCTATTTTTGTTCCTCTGTCGCGGCGACCCAGAGGGGTCGGCCCTGGTTGTCTCTCAGTTTTAATTTCTTGCCGCCGTGCCGGACTTCCGTCGCTGCGATGACATCTTGCCCCTCACAGAAGATCCTGGACCCGGTGACTTCCACCGTGTCTTGAGATTGAATGTCGATGTCCTGGTTTTCAACGTACCACAGCGGCCCCAAATGAATGGGGAGTACTCCCTTGTCGGTTTTAAGCTCGAGCTCGATACCCGGACTCATTCCCGGCAAGGGCGTTACGCTGTCGACCGACATCACGGTTCCCCGCAAGGTCTGGATCGTTTTGGGATCAAATAATGCGCAATACGTACTTTTGTTCCCCCACCCGCCCGTGCCCCGCCACAAGACCCGGAGACGTTCCGTCGCAACCGGCCTGCCCGGCAAGCCCATCAACAAGGTCCCTATCAATAAAAACGTTTCCGTCTTCATAGTCACCCTCCTCTTTCAAACGACTTCATTTTCGGATTTTTATGGCCGGAACGCCAGGCAGAAAGAACTTCAGTAGCGACGGACCAGCGTTAGACTAGGAGCGCGGAGGCTTTATCGAGAGAAGAGCGGCAAGCCGACACGAAGCAGGCAGACATTTCTGAAATCAATCGAACCTCTTTCACACCCATGCATGTCAGGGGACGGGGCGCAAGGCCGATGCGAACGATCGAGGTGGTCAATCGTCTCAATTTTTCTTATCCCCGAAACGGGACGTGAATTCTTTTTCGGTGAGAATTTTGACACCCAATTTTTGGGCCTTGGTGAACTTGGAGCCGGGCTCCTTTCCCACAACGACAAAATCCGTTTTGGCCGACACGCTGCCGGTAGGATTGCCCCCCAGCGCGCGCACGCGCTGTTCGGCATCGGAGCGCGTGTATTTTTCCAGCTCGCCGGTGAAGACGACCGACTTACCGGACAGGGGTAAGCCGTTTTTCGGCACGACAACGGTCTCCTTCATCGTCAGGCCTGCGCGCTTGAGCTTTCGTAAAATGGCATGCGTGGTATCCAGCTTGAAGTAGGTCGCGATCATCTGCGCCATCACCGGCCCGACGTCGCTGACATTTTTGAGCTCGGCTTCCGTCGCCTGCGCCAGCGCATCCATGGTGCGGAATTTCTGCGCCAACACGTAAGCGGCCTTTTCCCCCACATGCCGGATGCCCAGCCCGTAGACAACGCGCGAGAGCGGCCGAGTCTTGCTCCCTTCAATCGCCTTGAGCAGGTTATCGGCGCGCTTATCCGCAAACAGCTCAAGCTGCAGAATTTCTTTGCGAGTCAAAAAATAAATGTCGCCCAGATCCTTGATCAGCCTCTTCTCCACAAGCTGGTGCACAGCCACATCGCCCAACCCCTCGATATCCATCGCATCGCGCGCGGCGAAATGCACCAGACCGCGTTCAAGCTGCGCCGGGCATCCCGGATTAGTGCAGCGATAGGCCACTTCGATTTCCTTTTCCTTGGCGATCGGCGCGCCGCAGACAGGGCACACCGTCGGTACGCGAAAGTCCCTGGTCCCCGACTTTGTGCGGCGCTCCAATATCACCTTGCTGATCTGCGGAATCACATCTCCCGCGCGCTGGACGATGACCCAGTCCCCGATTTTCACGTCCAGCCGTCTAATCTCATCGAAATTGAAGAGGGAGGCGTTGGAAATGGTGACGCCGCCGACGGACACGGGCTTGAGCTTGGCGACCGGCGTGATCGTCCCGGTGCGGCCGACAGAGGGTTTGATGTCCAGCACCTGCGTCGTCGCCTGCTGCGCCTCGAACTTGAACGCTACCGCCCAGCGCGGTGCGCGGGCAGTGGTCCCGGCCCGCTGCCGCAAGGCGAAGGAGTTCACCTTAATGACGGCGCCGTCGATATCAAAATCGAGCGAGTCACGTTCCTTCTCCAGTTTCCGGCAGTGGCGCATGCATTCCATGATGGTATCGCAGCGCTGCACCAGCGGCGGCGTCGGCAGACCCATCACCGTGCAGGCCTTGAGGAAATCATAATGCGTTTCCCAGCTCTGCCCGCCTTCGGCCACACCCAGCGTATGCGTTACAAAGCGCAGTGGACGCGTGGCCGTCATGGCAGGGTCCTTCTGTCGCAGCGAGCCGGCCGCCGCATTGCGCGGGTTGGCAAACGTTTCCTCTCCGCGTTTCTCCGCCGTCGCGTTCATGCGCGCGAAGTCTTTCTTGGTCATAAAGACTTCACCGCGCACGTCGAAAAATTTGGGATACGGCGCCCGCAGCCGGAGCGGGACCGAGCGCATCGTGCGGACGTTGGCGGTGATATCTTCGCCGGTTTCTCCGTCACCACGTGTCACGCCGCGCATGAAGCGACCGTTTTCATAAATGAGTGACAGGCTCACGCCGTCAATCTTCGGCTCCACCATATAATTGAATTCATTGATCCCGAGGATTTTTTCCAGGCGGTCGTCCCACTCCAGCACTTCGTTTTCGTTGTAGGTATTATCCAACGAGATCATCGGCACGCGATGCTTGGCCTGAGCGAAGCCTTCCGTCAGTTCGCCACCCACGCGCTGGGTGGGCGAATCCGGCGTGATCAGATCAGGGAACTGTTTTTCCAGCGCTTCGAGCTGCTTGAGGAGCTTATCGTATTCGGTATCGGAAATTTCCGGCTGGGCGAGGACATAATACTGGTAGTCGTGATGCGTGATGGTTTCCCGCAACCGTTCAATGGATTTGCGGGCTTCAGCTTTTTCCATGGAGAAAATACTACCTTTCCTGTTTCACCTTGTCGAGGATGCCGTTTACGAAACGACTGGATTCCGCCGTGGAATATATCTTCGCGATCTCGACGGCTTCGTTGATGATGACATTGACGGGCGTGTCGAGGTCGCTGATCAGTTCAAAGGTGGCCATCCGCAGAATGCAGCGGTCGATGGTGGCCATGCGACCAATTTCCCAGTTCTCCGCGTATTTTTTTATCAGCGGGTCGATTTTGGCGAGATGGGAGGCCACGCCCTTCGCAAGATGCGAGGCGAACGCCCGCGATTTGGACGGCAGGGGGTCTTCGGACCAGACCGCCGCTGGCACCTCGTCGACCTCTTTGCGGCAGAGATCGGTCAGATACAAAACCTGCAATGCGGCTTCGCGCCCTTGGCGCCTCGATCCAGCCATTCAAAGAACCTTTCGCGCCGCGTTAAAAACCGACGCTTTTGACTGACTTCCCAGGACCTTTTTTAATTTCTTCCAGCGTGTGGATCATGGCGACCGCTCCTTCGGCGGCTTCTGAGCCCTTGTTCCCTTTGGCGCCGCCGCAACGTGCCTTCGCTTGCTCAAGCGTCTGCGTGGTCAGGACACCGAACATCACCGGCATCCCCGCCGCCTGTCCCACCATGGCGATCCCGTGCGCCACTTCACTCGCGATATATTCGTCGTGCGTCGTCTCCCCTTTGATCACCACGCCGAGGCAGAGAATCGCGTCCGGCGACTGCGAGGACATCATGCGCGCCGCCAGCGGTATTTCAAAAGCGCCCGGCACCCAGGCGACCGTGACATCGCTTTTGCGGGCGCCCAGACTCTCTAGCGTTTCCACCGCACCCTCCACGAGCTGCGTCGTGAGTTCCTCGTGATAGCGGGACGCGACGATGCCGAAGCGTTTGCCTTCGGCGGCGTTTTTTGCAAGCTTGAACGACGATTTGGACGAGGTCATATTATTGCACCGTGATCTGTTCGAGGAGATGGCCGAGTTTTTTCTTCTTGGTTGCGAGATACTTGCCGTTGAGTTTGTTTGCCGGCACTTCAATGGGTACGCGGCGCGCGACATGCAGCCCGTACCCTTCAATGCCGACGATCTTGCGCGGATTGTTGGTCATGAGACGGATCGTCGTAAGCCCGAGATCCACGAGCATCTGCGCGCCGATGCCATAATGGCGCAGATCGGGCTTGAAGCCGAGAGCTTCATTGGCTTCGACGGTATCGAGGCCTCGGTCTTGGAGCGCATAGGCCTTGAGTTTATTCTCCAAGCCGATGCCGCGACCTTCCTGATGCATGTAGAGCAGGACTCCGCGGTCTTCGTGAGAAATGCGCTCAAGCGCGCGATGGAGCTGCTCGCCGCAATCGCAGCGCAGCGACCCGAGAGTGTCTCCCGTAAAGCAGGACGAGTGCACACGCACGAGCACGTCCTTCTTGCCCGCGACGTCGCCGTGCACGATTGCCAGGTGGTGTTCCTTATTCAAGTCATCCTCATACATGTGGACGGTGAATGTTCCATATCGCGTAGGTAGCTTTGCGGTCACCGAGCGATGCACGAGTCGTTCGTTTCGACGGCGATATTCAATGAGCCCTTCGATCGTAATCATTTTCAGGTGATGTTTGGCGGCGAAGCGCTTCAGCTCGGGCATGCGCGCCATCGAACCATCTTCATTCATGATTTCGCAGATCACACCGGCCGGATACAATCCAGCCATCTTTGCGAGGTCGACGGCCGCCTCGGTGTGTCCGGCGCGCACCAGCACGCCGCCCTCGCGGTAACGCAGCGGGAAAATATGTCCGGGGCGGCTTAAATCTTCGGGACGTGTTCTCGGATTGATCAGCGCGCGGATAGTCTCCGCGCGATCGGCGGCGGACACGCCGGTCGTCACATGCCGCTTCGCGTCGACGGAAACGGTGAAGGCTGCGTCACGCACCTCCTGATTGTTTTCCACCATCGGAGCGATACGCAACTTGTCCAGCCGCTCGCCGACAATCGGCAGGCAGATGAGACCGCGGCCGTGCATGGCCATAAAATTGATCAGCGCCGGCGTCGCCTTGGAGGCGGCACAGATCAGATCGCCTTCGTTCTCGCGGTCGGGATCATCGACGACGATCACCAGCCGCCCGCGGCGAATATCGTTAACGGCGTCGGGAATGCTTGAGAATGGCATATTTGGCTAAAAGATCCGGTTCCAGATTCACTCGGTCTCCCGGTTTTTTGAGACCCAGGGTTGTATGCGACAGCGTGTGCGGAATAACCATAAATTTAACGCCCTTGCCGCGGCACGATACGACAGTCAGGCTGATGCCGTCGACCGCGAGACTGCCTTTGGCCACCGCATAGCGCGCGACCGAACGCGGCGCATCGACGGTCATCCAGCGGTTGCGGCCCGCGCGTTCCATTTTTTTTATTCGCCCGGTCTCTTCGACATGGCCTGTGACCCAATGACCGCCCAATCGGTCGCCGTAGCGGAGGGCTCTTTCCAGATTGACTGGACTCGCCGCCTGTAAATTCCCAAGAGTCGTCACACGCGCTGTTTCTGGACCGATATCAAAACCGAGGGCAGATCCTTTTCTTCCGGAAACTGTCAGACAAACACCGTCGATGCTGATGCTTTCACCGGGCTGAATTTTCTTGAAGGGTGAGCGAATCCACAGTCGGTTCTTTTCAAATTTTACCACTTTTCCGACAGCCTGTATGATCCCGGTAAACATGCCCGCCTCACCCGGCCTTCCGCCACCCTCTCCCGTAGGGAGAGGGTCGGGGTGAGGCAAGACGCCCTCGCACGCAGAAGTCGCTGTCGATTTTCGATATTTGAGGATTCTCTACTAACCAGACGCTCTTGAGACGCGGATTATTCCCGATGATGACGGGCGCCACGAACCAGCACACCTCATCTACCAGGCCGGCCTTCAGGAACTCCTGCTGCAGCGTCCAGCCGCCTTCGACCAGAAGATGTGCGATCCCGCGCGCGGCCAGACCGGAAAGTTCTTTGCGCAGTCCGGCGCTTCCGCGGGTTCCTTTCAGGACCCAGGTTGGCGCGGCGGAATTAAATATTTTCGCACCGCGCGGGAGCTTACGCCGGCCCGCAAACACGATGCGAACGGGATTTCGACCCTGGCCGTGCGCCGTCAATAATGGATTGTCTTTGATCACGGTGCCAGCGCCGACCGCAATGGCATCGACTTCGGCGCGGAGACGGTGGCCCTCGGATCGCGCCGCCTCGCCCGTGATCCACCGCGACTCCCCCGTGATAGTGGCCGTCCGACCGTCTAAAGAAGCCGCAACTTTAAGCGTCACATAGGGCCGCTTTTTCGTCACCCAGGTCACGAATGCGCGGTTCAAATGCTGCGCATCTTCTTCGAGAACGCCGGAAGTTACGCGGATTCCATGTCGCCGAAGTGCAGCGAAACCTTTCCCTGCGACCCGCGGATTGGGATCGCGCATCGCAGCGACTACGCGTCCAACACCGGCTTGGATGAGCACGTCAACGCAGGGCGGCGTTTTCCCCCAATGCGCGCAGGGTTCGAGGTTCACGTAAAGCGTGGCGCCACGGGCTCGGGCGCCTGCCCGTCGGAGCGCTTCCACTTCGGCATGCGCCTGGCCAAACTTACGATGAAAGCCTTCCCCCACCACGCGGCCGTGGCGCACGAGTACCGCGCCGACCATCGGATTGGGATGCACCCATCCCCGTCCGCGTTCGGCCAGCGCCAGCGCGCGCGCCATCCACTTTTCGTCAATGAACATGGGGCTATTATATCGTTAATGACCGACGTCGACGTTGATCTCGCCGAGGGAGTTTTCCGGTTTGTCTTCCTGCAGATGGATATTGGGCTTTTGGTCAGCGTCGCTGATGTCGTTCAGCGGCTGGGTGGATCGGCCGAGACTGATCTGCTTCATGCCGGAAAGACCTGCGAAGGCGCCGCCGCGGTCGGGCCGGGAGCGACGCATGATGTCCTGCAGCAGGCTCGATTCCACCTGGGTCTTGCCGGCGCCTGGAGGAGCGGTGACCCGTTCGGAAATAGGCGCAGGACCTTCGCCCGCACTCTTCGGCACGGAGGCGAAAGGAGACGTCGGCAGCCTGGCTTCTTTCAATCGTTGCGTTTCGAGCACTGAAGGCGATGCGGCGGGCAGAACGGCCGGCTGTCCAGCAGCAGTTTTCGCCGGCATCGCGAGCTCTTCAGATGGGATCGGGGTCAGCTTGGGAGAAACTGGCGCCAGCGGAGTTTTCGAGGTTCCGGAAAGCGCGGCGGAAGGTCCGGAAGATGCCGGCAGCATGACCGTTGGAGAAATGCCCGCGGGCCTGGCGAGGGCGGCGACTGGAGCGGGAGCCATCCATAGACCGGGAGTTCCAGGGGCCGGCATTTTCACGGGAGCCGCCAGAACTTTCATATCCGGCGCGGGAGCCGCGCCCGGCGCGGTCCTCGCCTTTTCCAGCACGGCGGTTGATTCCCACGGCGCTGCATGCGCCAGACTCTTGAGCTTCACCATCGTCGCCTCGTCCAGCGGCACGCCATTGAGAATAATGGTCTGAATCTGGGCCAACCGCGACATACCGCGCAGATCTTCCGGCGACAATTTCTCCCAAGAGAGCGAGAGAATCTGAAGCTTCTTCGCTTGAACCAGCGGCGCGAGACCGGCGCTGGTCACGCGCGTGTCGCTGAGTTCCAGCATGCGAAGCTCGGGCAATTTCGCGAGTGATGCCAGGGAATCATTTCCCACGGACGTCTGGCTGAGCGCCAGTTCCTGAAGCGTCTTCAAACGCGCCAGAGACTTGACGCCGTCATCGGTGATCCGGGCGCCGGTCAGATCGAGAGTTCGCAGCGACGGGCTTTTGGCCAACTCCTTTAGACCGCGGTCGGATACTGATTTATTGAGATACACGGTAACCAGGTGCGGCAGGGCGGCAACCGCGGCCAGGCCCTGATCCGTGATCTGCGTCTGGCTGATGTCCAATTCCTGAAGGGCGGTGAGTGCTTTGAGCGCGTCCGCTCCCCGGTCCGTAATATTTCCGTTCAACACAAGCTGCGTCAGATGCGGTCCGTGGGCGAGAGCCGGCAGACCTGCGTCGGTGACTGCCGTCCCACTGATATCCAGCCGCGCCAGCTTCGGCCAGGATGCCGCGGCCTGCGCCAGTCCCGCGTCGGTCACGCGGGCGCGGTCGAGGTTCACGTCCTCCAAATTTTTCAGCTCCTGGATCGCCACCAATCCTCGGTCTGATGTTTTCTCACTGACCATGAGTACGGCTAGATTTTTCAAGCGGCGGATAGCATGGTAGCCAGCATCGGAAATTTTCGTGCGGGTCACATTCAGCATTCTCAGGCTGGGCTGGGACTGCAGCAAGGCGAGGCTCTGGTCGGTGATTTCCCAGTGATCGGAAAGATCCAAGCCCGGAATCTGACGCAGACGGATTTCTTTTGCCAGCGTCTTCATGTGCGAGTCGGACAGATTTCCGAGCGGCTGGACGTACCACAATTTATTTTTCGGCAGGAGGATCGTGTGGTGCGGGCGGACGGGCGTGAAGCCGATCACGCGGTCGGGAATATCCCCCGTATTGCGTTCGTAGACCTTCAGCTTGAAGGACGAATTAAATGTTCGTGCCTGCAGGATCGGGGCGCAGACGAAAACAATGCCGCAGACAGCATAAACCCTCCGTCTCAGAATTGCACCTGCGGGGCGGTTTGCGCGCTGGGAACCGCTTTGAAATAAGCTTCCGATGGCGAGAAGCCGCCAAACCGCGCAACGATGTTCGTGGGGAATGTCTTCACAAGGGTATTGTACTGCTGAACCGTTTCGTTGAAGCGCATGCGTTCGACAGCAATGCGGTTCTCCGTGCCGGCAAGCTCATCTTCGAGACGCAGAAACTGCGCATCCGCTTTCAAGTTGGGATATTGCACCGAAATCGCCATGATACGCGAAAGCAAGCCGGTGATCGTGTTGTCGGCGGCGATTTTGTCCTGCACGGTCTGGGCGCGGCTGAAGGAGGCAATCGCGGCGGACACGTCTGCAAACACCTGCTGCTCGTGCTTGGCATAACCCTTCACGGTGTTCACGAGGTTCGGAATCAGGTCGTTGCGGCGCTGGAGAACGTTTTCCACCTGCGACCAGGCGGCGGGAATCTGTTCATGCAGCCGCACGATGCGGTTATAGGTCGTTACTCCGAAGCCGCCCATAGCCAGCACAATCAGAAGAAGAACGATAAAACCGACTTTGGCTTGTCCACGCATAAGGCCCTCCCTATATTTTGAGATTACACCCGATGAAGATAGTCGACGACTTTCTCAATCGTATCCAAGTAATGAATCAGCAGATCGTCAAGATTATCGGTACTGCGTGAAAAACGTGATTCGTGAAGCCGTCGAAGCTCCTCCGCGTCAAATCCCACGCGTTTCGCCAACAGTGCAGCCGCCTCTATTTTACTGAGTTTCGGAACTTTTTCTTCGAGTCTCAGGACGTTGCGGAAGACGGCCAGCACGCTGGGCAGCGAATGAATCAGCAGCGAACGGATTTTCTTCTCGTCCTTACCCACCAGCGCTAGACCCTGGCGCATTTTAAGAAAGTGAAGCGTCAGCTCGTGCTCACACTGGGCGCGGAGATTGCGCGGGTCCACCGACAGGCCGGCCAGCGGATCATCGCCGTGGAGCGTACGGTGATGGTCGAGCATGTCGAGAAATTCAATCGGCAGGCTGCGTGCCAGATTGCGGACCTCGTTGGAACGCACAATGATTGGCAGAATATGTCCTTTCCGCGTCCAGCGCCGCAGCGGCTCGGTCATGGAGATGATTTCAACGAAGGCGCTGTCGTCCAGGACGACCATGACATTGACGTCGGAATGCTCGGCGTGGAATTCACCGCTCGCCATCGATCCAAAGAGCACCACGCTCTGCAGGTGCGCGCCAAGGGATTTCGTCAGCCCCTGGATCAGCTCAGTCAGGTCCTTTTCAGGAGACCTGCGCGGCTTAAAAAAATTAATCAACGGTGCTACCATCCACCACTCGCGCCTCCGCCTCCGCTCATCCCGCCGCCGAAACCGCCAAATCCTCCACCGCCTCCGAAACCACCGAAGCCACCCCCGAACCCGCCCGCACTCATGCCGCCGTAATATCCCCCTCTGGAAAAGCGAGGGGAACGATATCGGACAATATCCATAATGAGAGCAAACGGAACTGCAAAAAGCCCCAGAACCTTCCATGGAGCCGGCCCGAAGAAAAACAGCAAAGCGGCAAAAATCGCAGCGATCGTAGTAAAGGGCAAAGCGAAAAGCCCGATAACGCCCAGAGTTCCGAGACCTCGAATAGGAATTCTTTCTGCACTTGGGGGCTCGGGCGGAGCCTGCTTGCCGGTCAAGATGCCTTCAAGGACTGACACACTGCCGATTACTCCCTGTCCATAATCCCCTTCTTTGAAGCGGGGGATCATCTGCTCACGGATGATCTCTCCCGCCTGGCCATCCGTCAATACGGGTTCTAATCCATAGCCCACTTCAATGCGCGTCTTGTGTTCGGTCGGGGCGACCAGAATAAGAAGACCGTTGTTCTTGTTTTTCTTGCCGATACCCCATTGGCTGAAGAGACCATTGGCATAGGTTTCGACGGTTTCACCTTCCAATGAGGGCACCGTGACGACGGCGATTTCAATCGAGGTGGATTTTTTAAAAGTGGCAAGCTGGCTTTCCAGCTGCTGACGCGCGGCGGCGTCCAGAACATTCGCAGCGTCAGTCACGTAGCCCTGGGGCTTGGGATAATTTGGAACAGCCCACGCGAATGTATTCAGGAGGCCAACGGCGACAATGGAGAATCGAAAATGGTCAAGGTTGTATTTCATTAAAACTTCCTAGACAATTTTCCATTCTCCATTTTCGCTGTTCGCAGTACTTTCCAGGCGAACACGGGCAATTGTGCGATGCGCCGCCAGCGCCAGGGTTCCTGCATCAGCCGGTAGGCCCATTCGATACCCGCTCGCTGCATCCATGCGGGCGCGCGATCCAATTGTCCCGATAATACATCAAAACTTCCCCCCACGCCCATCACAACGGGAACGTTCAGTGCGACGAGATGGCGCGCGATCCATTTCTCCTGATGAGGAATAGCCATGCCGACGAAAAGAAAGGTGGGAGATGCCTTGCGGATCGCGGCGATGATGTTCGTCTCCTCCGCTTGAGAAAAATAGCCATGACGGGTCCCGGCGATTTGTAAACCAGAGCAATGCCGGGTCAGCTCAATCGCCGCCCGATCGGCGGCACCGGGCCTGGCTCCTAACAGATAAACGGAACGGCGCTCGGAGGCCACTTGCGCGCAGATCGACGTCAGCAAATCAATACCGGGGACTATTCCTGATAAAGGAGCACCGAGGCGCCGGCTGGCCCATAAAATCCCTGACGATTCGGGGACCACAAGCGATGCATTTTCGATCACCGCTCGGAGCTCGGGATCCTTTTCCGCCGCTAGAAGCATCAACGTATTGGCGGTGATCACTTGATGAGGCGACGTTTCGGCGGTGAACTCGCGGATACTTTTCAGAATGTCCGGCAGCGCCAAGCGGTCTACGCGGGAGCCGAGAATGCGGAAGGAAGGAGGCTTCGTCGTCGCCTCAAGCGGCGACGACGTCCCTGGGCTTAGCGTCTTCAAGCTTGACCGAGATGAGGCTGGAGATGCCTAGATCCGCCATCGTGACGCCGTAAAGGACATCGGCCATTTCCATGGTCCGCTTATTGTGGGTGATGACGATGAACTGGGTTTTTTCGGAGAACGACTTGACCATGCGCAGAAAGCGCCCGACGTTGGCTTCGTCGAGCGGAGCGTCAACTTCGTCGAGCAGGCAGAAGGGGCTCGGCTTGACCATGAAGAAAGCAAACAGGAGTGCAATGGCCGTGAGCGCCTTTTCGCCGCCGGACAAAAGCGCGATATTCTGCAGCTTCTTACCGGGCGGCTGCGCGACGATATCGATACCGGTTTCCAACAAATTGTGCTCGTCCGTCAGAATCAGATCCGCTTCGCCACCCTGGAACAACGTCTGGTAGAGGCCTTTGAAATTCTCGCGCACCTGATCGAAGGTGGTTTTGAAATGTTCGCGCGTGGTGGCGTTGATCTTGGCGATCGCTTGATGCAGGTCGTCCTTGGCTTTGAGCAGGTCCTGCTGTTGGGTCAGTAGAAAATGGTAGCGCTCTTCAAGCTGCGCATGCTCTTCGGGCGCGGCGAGATTCACAGCTCCGAGACTTTCCAGCCGCCGCTTAATACGCGCCAATTCCTCGGGATTCGGCGTCAGCTCTCCGTAATGGCTGCGCGCTTCCTCGATCGACAGCTGCCAGCTGTCTTTCAAGGCCTGCTCGAGGCGGGCCTTGTCCTGCTCGAGGGTGCGTGATTGGAATTCGGCTTCCTGCGCTTGCGCCTGCGCCTGGACGAGTGCCTCGCGGCAGGATGATAATTCCTGCTCCTGCGTTCGAACCTGTTCCTGAATATCCTGGCGGCGGTTGAGCACCCCGTCCAACGCTTGCGTCTGTTCCCCACGGGTCGCCTTCAGCGCTTCCAGATGCGTGGACTTTTCTTCCTGGACAGCGGCCAGCTCTTCGAGCCGGCGATCGTTACCTTCCCGCTCGGCGCGCGCTTGCGCGAGCCGCTGTTCCAGCAATGAATGCTGGCGTTTGGTCGCGTCGCTTTCGCGCTCTTTGCCGAGGAGCCGCTCGCGCATCGTTTCGGCATCCACGCGCAGCTGTGATACAACGGCTTGATGCGCCTGAATGGCGGCACGCAGATCGTGCAGCTCCGTGTCCTGGGTATGGACGGTTTCCTGCAGGGTTTTCTCTTCGCTTTCCAGGTCCGTCAGCAGAATTTCTTCCTGTTCGAGCGCTTTCTGGGTCTGCGCAATGCCTTGAAGCGATTCGTCGCGCTCGCCCTGCAAGAGACGTTCTTCAGTGGCGATCATCTGCGCGTCATCCGTCAGACGGGCCAGCGTTTCCTGCTGGACCTGCGCGATGACCTGAATCTTATTGCGATCCTCTTCGATAGGACCACGCTCGGCTTCGCGCTCGGCAATCGCCGCTTTAAGCTCGTCTCTCCGGCTCTCGGTTTCCACCAGCGACTGCTGCTGCGCGGCGATTTCCTGGGTCAAACGCTTTAATTCAGAAGGCGTGGCTTGATAACCTTCGCCGACCGGATCGGCGCCGCCGCGCAGAAGACCTTCTTCAAAGAGTGTCGCGCCGACGTAATAGGTTTTGCCGAGGAGATGCTGGAGCAGGGTTCGGAATTTATTGGCGCAGTCGACCTGCACCGCGAGCGAGCGCGTGCCGGGTGTGTCGGCCCAGGGGATCATGCCGTCGCCCTGCGTGACGCGGTCGAGTACGAGGAACGTCGCCCAGCCCTTCTGGGCGTCGGACAGGAAGCGGATGGCAGCTTGGGCGTCATTAAGCGTGTCCGCCACAAAGTAATCAGCGCGATCGCCCAGCGCGCGTTCGAGCATCCTTTTGTACGGGTCGCTGGTTTTAAATAGCTCCGAAATTGGACCATGGATTCCCGGCAGCTGCTCCAGGCGCATAGCCGTGGCTGCCACAGCCACTGGATTGCGGCTGAGCCAACGCTCCAGGGACACTTTTTCCGCGTCGAGGCGGGCGAGCCGTTCGCGTGCGGTCTGAATGGCCTTTTCCGCTTCGCTGAGCTTCTCCGCCGCTTCACGCTGGAGATTCTCGATCGCGCGCAGGGCGTTCTGGACGGTCGTCAAGCGGTCCTGCGATTGAGAAGCCAGCAACTGCTGCTGGGCCGCCTGTTCATCCAGCGTGGCGCGTTTGGCTTGGATCTTCTCCAGCTCGCGCTGCTTAGATTTGGATCCCTCGTCATAACGGATCGAAAGCGAGGTCAAGCGCACCGTTTCATTGCGGTGGTGACTGATGAGGCGAACGAGTTCGAGCAGGCGCGCTTTTGTTTTTTCCAGCTCCTTATGCTGGCTCTGCGACTTCTCCTGATCGGCCCGCGCTTTTTGATCCTCGGCTTTAAATTTTTCGTTCTTGGCATGGAATTCGGCGCGCAGCTTCTCCACCTCCGCCGCCAGTGTCTCCTGATTCTTTTGCCCCTCTTCCGTTGCGACCAGGAGCTGCGAAGACTCTTCTTTCAGGCGTTCCTGCGCCGCCGTGAGATCGGTCTCACGATCCTGCGCGGCCTGCCGCTCGGCTTCCGTCTTCGCCCAGTCGCTCTCCTGCTGCGCCACTTCTTTTTGCATGGCGAGCACTTCGCTCTCCAGAGAATCGGATTGGTTGCGAGCATCCAATAATTTAGTTTCACGACGCGAGAGGTCCTCACGTAGCTCCTGCAGGAGGCGGTCTTTCTCTTCGAATTGCGCGTGCAGCGCTTCCCACTGGGCCTGCGCCTGCTGATGCGCGTGCAGAAGGGAGGCAATTTCGAGCGTCCGTAACTCCTCGGTCAGCTTCTGATGCTGGCGCGCTTTTCGGACGGCGGTGTCGAGACTATCCATCTGCTGCTTGTAAATGGCAAGCGAATCGTTCAGCCGGAGCATGTCCTGCTCCACCTTATTCAGCCTGCGCAGTGCTTCTTCACGCCGCGCCTTGTATTTGGATACGCCGGCGGCTTCTTCAAACAATTCGCGGCGCTCTTCGGGCTTGGAAGCCAGAATGAACTCGATCTTGCCCTGCGCCATCATGTAGTAACCGTCATTGCCCACGCCGGTATCGAGAAATAAATCACGCAAGTCTTTCAGCCGGCATTGAGTTTTGTTGATGAAATATTCGGATTCGCCGGATCGGAACAACCGGCGCGCGATGGTGACTTCGGTGTAATCGAGCGGAATCTGCCGGGAGGAATTATCGAATGTGAGAGCCACTTCGGACATGCCTTGGGACGGCCGATTGGCGGTCCCGTTAAAAATGACATCAAGCATCTGCTGGCTGCGGAGGGAGCGGGCCGACATTTCGCCCAGAGACCAGCGGATGGCGTCCGAAATATTGGATTTGCCGCAGCCGTTGGGGCCGACGATGGCCGTTATTCCGGGTTCGAACTCCACGCGCGTTCGGTCGGCGAACGACTTGAACCCGGCCATTTCCAGACGCTTCAGTCGCAAGGTTCGATAAGATTATCAATTCGCCTTATAAAATGCAAATAAAACCACCACGGATGGGGGTTGTGGATAACTCCCTACAAGGGGTGGGTCAGTTTTTTAGGGCTTGGATTTCTTTGATGACGGCGGGGAGGATTTCGTAGACGTCGCCTTCGACCGACAGGCTAGCGAGCTGCATCATGGGCGCCTGGGGGTCCTTGTTGATAGCGACGATAAATTCGGACGAGCTCATTCCGGCCAAGTGCTGAATGGCGCCGGAGATGCCGCAGGCGATATAGAGCTTGGGGCGGACGGTGCGGCCGGTGAGACCCACCTGATGGCGGTAGGGGATCCAGCCTTTATCCACCGCCGCGCGACTGGCGCCGACCGCGCCGCCGAGCAGTTCCGCCAGTTCTTCAATCATCTTGAAGCCATCGGCTTTCCCCAAGCCGATTCCGCCGGAAACGATTTTCTCTGCCGCTGTAATATCCACCGTTTTGGAAACCTCGGGAACAAACTCGACAAATTTAGCTTTGATTTTGTACTTGGAGGGATCAAATTTCACATTCATGATCTTTCCCTGGCGGCCGGGCATCTGAGGCGCGCGTGGGAAAGACATCGGGCGCACAGTCGCCATTTCAGGACGGTGCTTTTCGCACAAAATGGTCGCCATCAGGTTGCCACCGAAAGACGGGCGCGTCGCGTTGAGCATCCGCGTTTTGGGATCAATCGAGAGTTCCGTGGCGTCCGCCGTAATGCCGGTGTTGGCCATGATCGCCACTCGCGAACCGAATGAGCGGCCAATGGTCGAGGCCGGCATGAGCAGCTTGTTCGGCTTCTCCTGCTTGATCAACTCCGTCAGAGCTAAAGCGTAGGCTTCGTCCAGGAACTGGGCGAACATCGGGTCGTCAAAGACATACACCTTATCCGCGCCATGCTCGATCAGGTCCTGCGCGGCGGCTGCGACGTTGTGTCCGATGAGAACGGCCGAGAGGTCCTCCTGGAGTGAATCGGCAAGCTGACGGCCGACATGCAGGAGTTCGTAAATGGTGGGCATGAGCTTGCCATGCCGCTGTTCGGCATAGCACCAGACCCCTTTGTACGCCGTGGGATCAAGGGCGGGACCTGTGGAGGCAACGATTTCCTTCTCCATGACGATCGCATGAAAAATATCGGGTTTTTTGGCCTTCTCACCAAGCTGGTTGCAGGTATCGACGCAGGCGCCGCAGAAAATACATTTGATCTCATCAATGACCGCCAGTTTTGGCCATTTGACACCTTTGGCCTTATCCTCGGTGGGACGGGCGACCATATCAATGCAGGTGACCGGGCAGACCTTGGAGCAGGCTGTGCAGCCGGTGCAGCGATCGTTGATGACGTAAATGCGATTCGGCATGGTTAAATCAGTTTTAGTTCGCGAAGGCGCGCGACCAGTTTCTTGGCTTTTTCTTCGGGTGTGGCACCTTCAATGCGTTCGCCGCCCTTTCGCGGGGGCGGATTGTAGCTCTTGGCAACAATCGTGGGTGAACCGCCCAGACCAATCTTGGATTTCTCCGCGCCGATCGCCTCCGCGTTCCATTTCGGAATCTCGGCCTTCTTGGCCGCCAGTTTTCCCTTCAGCGACGCGAGTCTTGGTTCGTTGATCTCTTTCACAACGGAGATCAGGCAGGGCGTCGGCAATTCGAGAATATCGTAGCCGTCTTCCATCATGCGGCGGACCTTGATCGATCCTTCCTTCACATCTTCTACCTTACCCACATAAGCGACATTCGGGATATCGAGCCATGCGGCGATTCCTGGGCCGACATGGCCCGTGTCGCCATCATTGGTTTGTTTGCCGCAAATAATGACATCAAAAGGTTTTTTTGTTTCGGCAATTTTGCGGATGGCCATTTGTAAAGTATAAGAAGTCGCCCAGGTGTCGGCTCCGGCGAAAGCGCGGTCAGTCACGTGATAAGCGTCGTCGCAGCCACGGGCAATGGCATCGCGCAGGGCTTCTTCCGCCTGCGGCGGTCCCATGGTCACTACCGAAACCGTCGAGCCAGGGACGCGTTCCTTGATACGGACGGCCTCCTCAATGGCGTATTCATCAAAGGGATTAATGGCCGCGGCCATCCCTTCGCGCTTGAGCGTGCCCGTCTTGGGGTCAATCTGAATATTGGCCGTCGCCGGTGTTTGTTTGATGCAGACTATGAGATGCACGTTATTTCTTTCCGAGTCCAGTTTGCGCCGCTTCTTTGATCATGGCCATAGCGATCTCATTGCGCTGGATTTCGTTAGTCCCTTCATAAATTTGCGTAATTTTGGCGTCTCGCATGAATTTCTCAACAGGAAAATCGTGCATGTAGCCGATGCCCCCGCACATCTGAACCGCTTCGGTTGTTACGCGCATCGCGACATCCGAACAAAAGCATTTTACCATCGCAGATTCCTTTGTGTAGCGCTTCTTGCCTTCATTTTTCACCATGGCACGGGTCACCGAATAGAGGAGCGCACGGGCCGCTTCAATGTCCATCGCCATATTGGCGAGCTTATGCTGCATCGCCTGGAAGCTGATCACCGGCTGACCGAATTGCCGGCGCACGCGAGCATAAGCAAAGGCTTCTTCCATGGCTCCTGTGGCAATGCCCAGCGCCTGAGCCGCCACGCCCGGGCGAGAGACATCGAACGTCGACTGAGCGATCAAGAGCCCGCGTCCTTCGCCGCCGATTAAATTCCCCTTGGGGATTCGGCAGTCCTTGAACTCGAGCTGATAAGTCCAATTGGCCCGAATGCCCATTTTCTCTTCTTTACGGCCGAAATCAAATCCGGGCGTTCCCTTTTCCACCACAAAACAGGAAACGCCGCGAGCACCGCGACCCGGGTTGGTGGTGAAGAAAAGCGAGTAGATTTCAGCGGCTTTGCCATTCGAGCAAAAACATTTGGTCCCGTTTAAGACGTAATGGTCCCCGTCTAAAACCGCTGTCGATTTGGCGGCCGTGGCATCCGATCCGGCTTCCGGTTCGGTAATCGTGAAAGCGCCCAGGCGCTTGCCTGAGGCCAAATCGGGGAGATATTTTTTCTTCTGCTCATCGTTGCCATAGAGGAGAATGGGGAAAGCGCCCAACGCCGTGGCCGCCACTACGAGCGCAATGCCGCCACAGGCTTTGGACAGCTCTTCCACGACGAGAACCAGATCCATCGCGTTGCCGCCCAAACCCCCGTATTCTTGAGGGATGTAGACACCGAAGAGGTCCGCTTTTCGGAGCTCTTCCACAATTTCCCAGGGGTATTCTTCCGTTTTGTCGTAGTGCTCGCGAACTTTTTTAATTTTCTTCTGGGCGATCTCGCGCGCCGTTTCGACGATGGCCTGCTGGTCTTCGGTCAAATCGTAATCCATGGGGTTACCTCACGCGTCCTTGATCCGTTTGAGTGCATCCTTCGCCGCCGCCTGTTCCGCTTCCTTTTTGCTCTTGCCCGATCCGGATCCCAGCGGATCGTGACCCACAGAGACGTCCACTTCAAAAGTCTTGGCGTGATCCGGACCATAGCTCCGCCGGACCATGTAATCGGGCGGTACCTTGAACTTTTTCTGCGCCCATTCCTGCAGACGGCTCTTATGGTCGACCGTGACCATGCGCTTGCGCCGGGCCAGCATTTTGTCGATAAATTTTTTCGTCGGCTCGAATCCGGCTTCGAGGTACATCGCGCCCAGAACGGCCTCCATCGCATTACCCAGAATGGAATCGCGTTCGCGGCCGCCGGTCGCGTTTTCGCCTTCGCTCAAACGCAAGTATTGGCCGAGTCCCATGTCCCGTCCCCAGACCGTCAGACTCGGGCGGGACACCAGCATGGACTTCAGCTGGGACAGGCGCCCTTCATCGACGTCCGGGTAGCGGCTGAAAAGGTAATGCGCGACCGCGGCGGAGAGCACGCTGTCACCGAGGAATTCAAGCCGTTCGTTAAACGGAAGATCGCCGCCACGTTCCATCGCGTAGGATTTATGTGTGAGTGCTTCTTCGAGTAAAGCTGAATTTTTGAAGCGAACTCCCAGCGCGCGTTCCAGTTTTGCTGTCGATGATCCGGTTTCCGGCGTGGCTAAGGTGCCGGTTGCGCTACGCGGCATATCGCTTGATCAGCAGGACGGCATTATGACCGCCGAAACCCAGAGAGTTCGACAGTGCGTACTGGACCTCCATGGGCCGGGCTTTGTTGGGAACATAATCGAGATCGCATTCCGGATCGGGCGTTTCGTAATTGATCGTCGGATGGACCAATTTATTTTGAATGCAGAGAACCGTCGCGATTAATTCGGCGGCGCCGGCGGCCCCCAGCAAATGTCCTGTCATGGATTTTGTCGAGGAAATGGCGAGCTTCTTTGCATGGTCGCCGAAAACCATTTTCAGCGCCTTGGTTTCCGTTTTATCGTTCAAAATCGTAGAGGTTCCATGCGCATTGATGTATTGGACGTCCTCGGGACGAATCTCCGCATCCTTGATCGCCGTCTGCATGGCTTTGACGGCGGCCGTGGCCTCCGGATTCGGAGCCGTAATATGGTAAGCGTCATCCGTCGCTCCGTAGCCGGCCAGTTCCGCGTATATTCGCGCGCCGCGCCCCTGGGCATGCTCCAGTGTCTCTAGAACGACAACACCCGCGCCTTCGCCCATCACGAAGCCGTCGCGGTCTTTATCAAAGGGGCGGGAGGCTTTTTCCGGAGCGTCGTTGCGTGTGGAAAGCGTTCGGGCTGAGCAGAATCCTGCAAATCCAAGCTGTGTAATCGCGGCCTCAGTCCCGCCCGCCACGATCGCATCGGCATCGCCGTAGCGAAGCAACCGCAGCGCATCGCCGATCGCATGATTGGAGGTCGCGCAGGCGCTGGACACCGCATAATTGGGCCCGGTGAACCCCCAGTGGATGGCAATCTCGCCCGGTCCGATATTCGAAATGAGTCGTGGGATAAGAAAAGGACTCACGCGTCTGGCGCCGCGCTGGCGCAGGACGTCATGTTCTTCTTCAATGGTGGAAAGTCCCCCGATGCCCGAACCGACAATCACGCCAACGCGATCCTTGTGAACACCTTCCTTATTCAGTTCGGCATCACGTATGGCCATATCGGCCGCGGCGATGGCAAACTGAGTGAAACGGTCCATCCGTTTTATGGTTTTGCGGTCAATGTATTTTTCGGGTTCGAATCCTTTGACCTCGGCGTCGATTTTGCAGGGATACTCCGTGACGTCAAAAAACGACAGACGGCCAACCCCGGAACGACCATTCCGGAGGGAGTCCCAAAACTGCTCCTGACCGATGCCGATTGGAGAGACGATCCCCAAACCGGTTATCACGATGCGGCGTTTCATCAAAGATATAAAAGTAAAAAGTCCCGCGGGGGTTCCGCGCGAAGAAAGGTGACGGAGTGAGGTGGCTTACTTCTTCATGTGGGCTTTGATATAGTCGACCGCTTGTCCGACCGATTGAATTTTCTCGGCTTCCTCGTCAGGAATCTCAATATCAAACTCTTCCTCCAATGCCATGACGAGTTCCACCGTGTCCAGCGAGTCGGCGCCCAAATCGTTTACAAATGACGCCTGGGTTGTGACTTCCGATGCATCCACCCCAAGCTGCTCTACAATGATTTCCTTCACCCGAGCTTCGACATCTTGTACTTGCGCCATGCTAATCCTCCCGTTCGTTATTCCTTGGTTTCAAACTAAAGGTACATACCACCGTTCACTGACACCACATGCCCCGTTATATAAGAAGACTCTTCCGAGCACAGAAAAAGAACCACTCTCGCCACGTCTTCCGGCTCACCCAACCGCCCCAGCGGAATCAATTCCAGCAGTTTTTTCTTCTGCTCTTCTGACAACGCATCCGTCATTCGAGTACGGATGAAACCGGGTGCGACCGCATTGACCAGGATATTTCGGGAGGCGAACTCCCGGGCGCAGGTTTTGGTCAGGGCCACCACGCCGCCCTTCGAAGCCGAGTAGTTGGCCTGTCCCGCGTTTCCCATCAGCCCGACCACCGAAGCGATATTGACGATACGACCCTGCCGCTGCTTCATCATCGGGCGGATGGCCGCCTTCGTACAGTTGAAGACGCCTTTTAAATTAACAGCGATGACAGCATCCCACTCGTCATCGCTCATCCGCATCAACAAATTATCGCGCGTAATGCCCGCGTTGTTGATGAGTATATCAATTCGACTAAACTTGTCAAGCGCGGCTTCGACGAGCTTTTCACAATCCGCGAACTGCGCCACATTACCTTTCACGCCGAGGGTCTGCACGTTCTTTTCCTTCGCAAGCTGCGCCGCGGTGGCCTGAACCATGGCCTCATCAATGTCGGAAAGGACGAGATTCGCCCCTTCCGAAGACAGCTGAAGGGCAATCGCTTTACCGATTCCCTGGGCCCCACCCGTAATCACCGCGACCTGATTTTTCAACTTCATGTTTTTCCCCCTCGTACTGCGCTCAATGCGCCGGCCGCCTCGGCAAGCGCGTCGGCTGTTTCGGTTGAATATAATTGTAGCTGTTTATCGATTCGTCGCAACAGCCCGGACAATACGCGCCCGGATCCGCATTCGACAAAATGGGTCGCTCCGGCGCTTTTAAGCGCGTCCACCGTCCGGACCCATTCGACTGGATGATCCAGCTGGCGGGAGAGCGCATCCTGAATGGCCCGACGCTCCGTGCGCAACTGTCCATCGACATTCATGGCCACGGGTACCGAGGCATCACTGAAGGTAATTTTTCCAAGCACCTGTTGCATCTGCTCGGCCGCTTCACCCATGATCGGCGAATGGAAAGCGCCTGAAACGTTTAAAGGAATGACCCGCTTGGCGCCACGCTCGCCGGCCAGCGCCGCCGCTCGGTCGACGGCCGCTTTCTCTCCCGCAATCACAATCTGTTCCGGACTGTTAAAATTGACGGCCGCACAAACACCCGCAGTTTGAACTTCCTGGCAAAGCGTGTCCACGGCCTCGCGCGCAAGACCGAGAATCGCCGCCATGCCTCCGGGGCGCTTTTGAGCCGCTTCCTGCATCAGGCGCCCGCGCTCGCGAACGAGCGCCAGCCCTTCCGC
>Ga0207158_1044_pt1 | contig 33241 bp, 41 predicted proteins | sample Alteio_BWMinHeat_22_FD_153512 | JGI IMG/M metagenome (GOLD analysis project Ga0207158, IMG submission 153512) | Enriched cells from forest soil in Barre Woods Harvard Forest LTER site, Petersham, Massachusetts, United States -... | ecosystem: Environmental > Terrestrial > Soil > Temperate forest >... | reverse complement strand
ACAGTACCGGAAAGTACCGAGAGGTTCGCCCGGTCAAGGGAAGGTTGTACAGTCACGTCGTGAAAGGCTTCTGGCTCAAGATCGACTGGCTCTGGCAACATCCTTTGCCGGATGAATTCGACACGGTGCTGGAAATCATGAAAGGCGGCTGAAAATTGAGCGGCTCATTCCACGACGCCGTCGTGACGAAATACACCTGAAGGGAACCCTGAATGGCCACTGTCGCCGATCAAACCATCATCGAATTCGACGTCCGCACCGACGAGATGCTCGTCAACATGGGGCCGCAGCACCCCAGCACGCACGGCGTATTGCGGCTTGTGCTGCGGACCGATGGCGAGGTCATCTCGGAAGTTACGCCGCACATGGGCTACCTGCACCGCTGCGCCGAAAAGATCGGCGAGAACGTCACGGCCATTCAATTCATCCCGTACACCGACCGCATGGACTACCTGGCGGCGATGAATATGAACCTCGGCTACGCGCTGGCGGTCGAAAAGTTGTGCGGCATGGAAATTCCCGAGAAGGCGCAGGTCATCCGCGTCATCATTGCCGAGCTGAACCGCATCGCCAGCCACCTGGTCGGCATGGGCACCTACGGCCTCGACCTCGGCACGTTCAGCCCATTCCTCTACGCCTTCCGTGAACGTGAAATGATCCTCGATCTTTTCGAGGAAGTCTGCGGCGCGCGGTTGACGTACAGCTATATCACCATCGGCGGAGTTCACGACGACTTTCCGTCCGGCTGGACCCAGCGCCTTCAGGAGTTCCTTGACTACCTCAAGCCGCGCGTCGAGGAATACCACACGCTGCTCACGCGCAATCACATCTTCGTGCAGCGCACCGCCAAAATCGGCATCCTACCCAAGGACCTCGCCATCGCGCACGCCTGCTCCGGCCCCATGCTGCGCGGCTCCCTCAACCGCGCCGCGGGCGATCCCGATTGGGACCTCCGCAAGATCGAGCCGTACTGCGGTTACGAGACCTACGATTTCAAGGCCATCATCCCGCCCTTCCCCGAAGCACCGCCCGACTCGGTTATCGGCGATTGCTGGCACCGGTTCTATGTCCGCATGCTGGAACTGGTCGAGGCCGTCAAGATTTGCGAACAGGGATTGAAGCGCTACTCGACGGCTCAGGGCACGCACCGCGCCGACCTGCCCAAGCACCTGCCGCCCGGCGAGGCCTACGTTGAAACCGAATGCCCGCGCGGCCAGATGGGCTTTTACGTCGTCGGCCGCACCAGCAAGGACTCCGTGCCGCTGCGCGTGCGGGCCAAGTCGTCGAGCTTTTGCAACCTCAGCGTCACGAATGAGATTTGCAGCGGCTGTCTCATTGCCGACATCCCGGCCATCGTCGGCAGTATCGACATTGTCATGGGAGAGATAGATAGGTAGCACTAACATTTGTAACTTGTTACTTTTCAATGACTAAGCAAAAATGGCAGTCGTCAGATTTTTCACAGAAAAGGGTGCATTTCACTGGTTACGGTGCATTTAAGGTGCATCCGAAATCGACATCGTTACATCAAGCGGTCACGCTCCCGTCCTGGTAAAGCCTGTCCCTTTTTGTTGTCCGAGGGTCACTTGACGGCGATTCCGCGATAGAAGTAGCCGTGCGTCTTGGGCGTCTTCTCCAGGTAAGACTCCTCGACCTCGACTGACGAGAAGGGCTGGTCGGTGACAAATTCCCTGCTGTTCCGATCCAGGTGACAACCATTGGCCAGGCGCATTTGCAGCCAGTTCAGGCGGTGCTGCCACTTCTGCACCTTCGGCTCGGTGCTGAGACCGTGCTCAAGGAACAGGAATCGACCGCCAGATTTGAGGACTCTGTACACTTCGCTGAGGGCCTGGGCGACGTGCTCGATGCTGCAAAGGGTAAAGGTACTGACGGCGCAATCGAAGCGGTCGCCCTCGAAAGGGAGCCGTTCGCCGCTGAGTACCCGCTGATCAACCTCGATCTTCGAACGCCTGACCCGCCGCTGCGCCAGCCGGTGCATTCCGCTATTCGGATCGACGGCTGTGAGCTTGCGGACTTGTGCGGAATAGTACGGTAGGTTCAAGCCGGTGCCGAAGCCGATTTCCAGCATATCGCCGTGGGCGAGGGCCAGCAGTTCCCGGCGATGCATCGCCACGAACGGCTTGCTCAAGAGGAAATCGCAAAGGCGTGGGAAGATTACCTGAGAGAAGAAGCTCACGGTTTTCCCCTAATCTGGCACTAGGCCGACCACCGAGTCATGCGCTATCAAAGGCTTCAGCTACAGTTTGCCAGGCTCGATTTTCTCGATCCAAGAGTGATCCTCGATGCCATCCGCCAGGTCCACCGCCTCGCCTTACCCCGCTGCCTTCACCTGAATGTACAGCTTCTCAGGCGGCTCCGAAAAGTACCGCAACAGCGCAGGGCACAGCCAGCCTTCCATGCCTTGCTCGGGCCAGCGATACACGTTGCCGCCGCCTTCCTCCCGCACCCACTCCAGAACGATTTGGGCGTCGGGGAAATAGCTTGCAGAAAAGACAGCCAGAAAGCCTTGGTGCGCATTAGGGATCTTGTTGGTCGCACGGTCGATCATGCGATCTGCGCCGCCGACGAAGGGTTCTCGAACGAGACCCACGTCGGAGTCGTCGAAAACCCACATGCCTTCCCACTTGTACGGTCGAATGACGAAGATGGAGTTATTCATAGCTCTCAATGAGTCAAAGGCCCCGCCTCACGATTACCCCGAGGCTGTAAGAACGCTTCCATGCACGAGCGACCCCTCAAGCAGCAGCGCCGACGCCAGGTTGGTGTCGAACTCGGCTCGATACTCTTGTCCCTCGCCGACTGCCTCCGTTTGTGTCCAGCCGGCATTTCGGGTGTCCTGGAGCAACTGCAACACCTGAGCAGGATCTGGCGAGCCTCCAGCCTGAGCTTCCGCCAGCGCATCGAGCACGAGACCGGACAAGAGCCTATTCCAAACCTTCTGGCAAGTGGCGGGCTTGTCGAACACGTCCGCCGAGATCAGCTTTGCGCCGATGGCGACGGCGAGGCCGCATGCCCCTGGCACGTATTGCAAGGCTTTGCAGGCTTCGTCAAGGTTCTGTTCGTACTTTTCGTAAGTATCTGCCAGGGCTGACGTGCCCGATTCGACTCCCAGGGCGTCATGCTGCTTTGATACTTCTTCCCAGACCTGGCCCTGGTCGGAACGATGACCACGATTCTCTTTCAGGGATTTGGACACCGAACCCTTCAAAGCGTAGCGAAGGCGGTAAGGTGATCCCGTCTTGCTTGCGGCGAAGAAAGCACTGGTTCGCCTCCAGCGACCCTGTTCGACGCACGACACGGGGATCGTCAGCTTGGACTTGGCTGGAATCAAAAGGGATGTGTTCAAAACGCGGTTCTGTTTGGCACCACGGAGTTCTTCCCCTTCGAGGAAGAGCACTCGCTGAGCGCCTTTGTTCTCCACGACCAGTTCAGGCACGCTGCCCTGCTGGGAGACTTCACTGACCGTGGCGCCACCTGCTTCCAGGGCTTCATCGGAAAGTAGGTATTCAACGGGATGGCTCTCCTCGCAAAAAAGCGGGAAGACGGTCAGTGAGCCGAAGCGTGCGGCCTGACCGATACGGATGTCGGCAAGCATAATGACCTCCATTTGGGTGACTCTATCTTGACACGGGCTTGCACGACAGGGTTCAAGCCTTGCCTTGGTACGTTTTGCCCCCTATCGGCGGTTCCCATTTCACCGGGTCGCTCCAAATCATATCGAAATCGGGCCAAACCTCGGCGTCCAGGTTTCGCACGATCCATTCATCCACGGCCCATTGGCTAATCGAATTGTCTCACTCGCCTGGAGCACTGCGTCACCGCACCACTTCAAGAGCCGATTCCACCCACCAGCCGTGCCCCGCGAGTCCCACGGCTGGCCTTGTCTCCGACCCCGTTCCCCTTTTGCCGGGAGGAGTGAAGACGGCCATTCCTCTCGGTCCTGCCTCTCGCCTGGTGCGAGCAAGCCGAAGGCGAACCGAAAAGTGTCACGGGTTTTATGACACAACCTATTCTGCTTGCGACGAAGGAAGCCGCGCTGTAGAGTCAATCCACCGCTCATCTAGCGCCTGACGAAGATCCATAACGGTGATTCGCGGTAGGGGAAATCCGATGAATTTTCAAATTGACTTCCTCTTCAAGAACGGTGCCGGATACGACGACCTGCTCAATCTCATCCAATCCAATCCGAAATTCGTATTCGAGATCTGGAAGCAGGATAAGATCGACAAACGCACAACAAAAGCGAAAGAAAAAGGCTGGGTCGAGATCAGCCACAAACAGCATGGTGGAGTCATCAAACTTTCTAAGGATCTTGGGGTTTGCTGCGCATTTGTTAGTGACCAGTCCGGGGGCCTGAAGCTTATCGGTGCCTGGACAAGTTGGTTGGCTAGCAACGCAAGCCATCTAATTTCGGGATTGGACCTTCGTTTCGTTTGAAACTCCAGGGAATCGGTTTACCACTCCGCTCTTGGCGAGCCGAAGCAGCAAGCGATCAAATTCCACTTCAAAGGTTAGCCATGAAGCTCAAGGTGGATTTGTACGCAGTGCGCGAGCATGGCAACTCGTTCTCGCAAGACCTCGTTGGCACGATCTTCTGGGACGGCAACAAGTTCCACTGCGTCCCGATTGATGAGGGAACACGCGACGTTCTCAACGACCGCATCTACTTGCACGACAGAGACGGCGGGGAATTCGTCACCAGCTCTGCTGATCCTGAGCGGTGGATGCGCTTGCTCTACCGCCACTTTTCGGGCGGCTACTCGTCTGCCAGTCAGGCGGAACCTTATGAGGAAGAGCCGAGCGCGAGTGGCCGCGCCGGCGGGCGCAAGCCGCCTAACAAGGCCCCGCAGCCACCGGCCAGAAGGTCGAGTTGTGGTATGAATCGCGATACTGGCGGCGGCAAACGCAGCAGCGTCGCGCCCAAGGCGCCGAAACGTAAGGGTGACAAACCTACCAAGAAGCCTCCTAGGGCCGCACAGCCAGGCGACAAGATCTACTATCTCCGCGTTCACGTTACGCCTGCGGATTCGGATTGGGCCTACGAGGAGCAGGAAGTCTATAGGTTGGCCGAGTGCTTGGTGAGGGCCCGCGGAGCGCGAAGTGCCGAAGCAATTGCTCGCAAAGCCCTTGCGGACTTGTGCTGGAACCAGAAGATGGCAACGGCTGCAATCCAAGTTGAACACTGTGACGTGTCCAAGGATCGCCTCGAAGGCATTGACTGGGTCGAATTATATGATTCTGCTTTGGAATGCGGGATCGACTATGTATGGATTGGCTTCAACTACGGGCTGCAAGGCGCGATTGAGCGAACCCAGGAATCGTACAAGAAAAGGGAAAAACGCCTTGCAAAGTTACTGTCCTTGCAAGCGAAAATGCCGCGAGTGAACGGCTCTTACCGTTGGCCGCGCGGTTTTCGGTTCACTGTCTATGATGCCGCCTTGGTGCCGATTGAGCAGTCGAAAGACCGCCAGTATGATCTCAACGATAACTTGTTTCAGGCCTGGGGTTCTAGAATTGTCTATCTTGGGGTCGAGGTCCACAGCAAGAACTGGCCCACCTGGAATAAGCAGTCCCTCTCGTGGATAGAGCGCAGAATTCTGTGGGATCTGCATTTTGACGGCAACGAAGTGGACCTTACAAGACAAACTCGGCCGCTGCGTGGTCCCTGCACAGAAGAATTCATCTGGAAACTTGATGTTAATCGGGACTTATCGGGTTATTGACCGTCGGCTGCTACCATCTCTCTCCCGTCATGCAAGCCCTTACTATCTACCAGCCCTGGACGACGCTCATCGTCCACGGCTTCAAGCACTACGAAAGCGGATCTCCTTACGGTTCGGTCCACCAGATTGAAGGCGGCACTGAACCGGCTTCATCGTCACGGCTTTCGCCGCCGCTTCTGAACCACCGTGCCATGAAGTTGGTTGGTCGGGGTCACAGGAGGAAGCAACTCCTCGCCCGGTCGGGATGAAGTAGAGTCCGAGTGAATTATGGCGCGGACTTCCATGCCGGCAAGGGTGGGCCCGAATAAAAAAGAGGGCCGCCGATTTTTGTGAGGAAGGAGTCGAAGAGAGTTTTTCGGGATACGGAGAGTACACGGGAAACGAGAAGTCGTTAATTCTGAAACAAGAGCCGACAGGGGCCAGAACCTGTCCTCGGTAGGAGTTCGTGCCAGGGTTTTGTGAGGTCAATTTCCGAATTAGAATCTTTGCTGCGGCCACTGAGATAAACGCCGCAAGAAACCGGGCCGAGGCTGTGCTGGCGAGGCATCAGCCGGCCGAAGACGAGGTGCCGAAACGTCGCTTTGGACAAGCCGCCGCTCAAAATCCGACCGAGGGGCTGAACGACGAGCTGAATGTTGCAGACCACGTAAGACAAGAGGTATGCCGCTAGAGGGGCACTGAGGCCATTGACCTGGTCGCAGGGATTCAGCGACCCCAGAGGCAAAGATTTCCCTTGACCCCAGCGGCTTCGGCTGGTCGAATCATTTTACCTCGCTTGTCATGATGCTGATTCCTGCCTGATCGCCCCTGTCGTGGGGCTGCCATCTCATCAACCGGGCCGTGGAGCGTTGGTTAGTAAGCCGACGCGGTGTATTTACTCTGCGTGTATGCCCGCAGGTCGGTTTATTTTATGCGCGACGGCCCCAACCGCTGGGACAAACTCGGTCGTCGCGTCAGCTGGCCGGCGCTGCTGGCGCGATCCGTGCGCGGCACGCAAAAGCCCGGCAAGGGCCAAATCGCCAGACTCGTACAAGTGGGGTGCGGAATAGGGGTGCTCAGCGGTCTTCTGCGCGCAACTCCGAAAGGACGACAACGATGACCAAGCTATTCGCCTTGGTGCTGATTGGCATGCTCTGCACTTTGGGATGCAGCAAGTCGGACAAGCAGATCGCCCCTGTTCAGGAAACCCCCAAGCCAGCGGAAGAAAAAGAGCGGACCGAAACACGGGACGTAGGCGAACAAAACGCCACCGAAGGCTGGACCCAACTCTTCAACGGCCAAGACCTGAAGGGCTGGAAACCCCATCCCGACGACCACGGAAATTGGAAAGTTGAAAACGGCGTCCTCACCGGAAGCGGTGAAGGGACTAGCCTTCTGTTTACCGAACGTGGGGATTACCAGGATTTCCACGTGCGGGTCGAAGCTAAGATCAACGATGGCGGTAACAGTGGCTTGTTCTTCCGCAACGACTTTCCGAACCAATTCAATGGTTATGAGGCCAAGATCAACAGCACGCATCGTGACCCCTTGAAAACCGGCAGCCTCTACAAAGGCGTCCGTGGTAGCGTGGCCGTAAAAGAGATGCTGGTTAAGCCAGATGAGTGGTTCACCCTCGAAGTGATCGCGCAAGGAACTCGCATTGTCATTAAGGTGAATGGCACAACGACGGTAGAGTACGATGACACAGACAATCCTCACAGGAAGGGACACATCTCTCTTCAGCAACACGACCCCGCCAGCGTTGCCCAGTTTCGTAAAGTGGAAGTCAAAGAGCTGGCACAGGACCCTGCCAAGACAGCGAAGACGGCAGATGAGCGCGAAAAGCCGACATTCATTCCCTTGAGAATTAAAGACGTGGCTACGGTTTCCAGCACTCACATTTTCAATCGAGAATCTCTTTTCTTTCCAACATGGGGAAATCACACGTATCATGATGTACCATTCATGGTTCTAGACCCTGAAGGCGGGAAAACCAAGAATACTATTTGTCTTTATTCCGGGCTGGGTGCCATCTCTTCCAAAATGCCCCGTTCAGTTCGTCTCGCCTGTGATTCGCCAGCGAAGACCATTCATTTTCTTGGAGCCACGGGTTGGGGCTTTCCTTTGACTAAGAAGGGAACCACATCTATGCTGGTGACATTGGAATATGCGGACGGCGGAAAAGAAGAACATCATCTTATTAACGGGGTCCATCTTACGGATTGGGCCAAAGGGCCTGACGTTCCAGAGTCGAAGAACATTGGCGTCTTACAAGTGCGTTACTTTTCCATTGCGCCCAAACGTCAGGACGATATCATTAAGGCTATCGAGTTTCAAAAGGGAACGGATCAAACATCGCCTTTCGTAATAGCTGTAACGATTGAAACGCCTGTTGCGCAAGTGGCTCAACGAAGGGAGGAGGAGCCTGGCAAGTCATCGAAGACAGAAGATGAGCGTGAAAAGCAGGAGAAGATTGCCGCAGCAGAGCGAGCAAGGAAGGAAGAATCTGAAATGGTGGAGGGAGAGCGGGCGGAAGCGGTGGCGAACTCACCGGAAGAAATGTCGCCTCAGCCAGACGAAACGGCAGAGCGTAGTAAGTCCGGCGTCTGGGAGTTGGCACACAAATCATGGCTCCTGATCGTCCTTCTCGGCACGCTGGGGTCCGGTGCACTCGTTGCTGCTTGGTGGTTCATCCGAAGCCGAGCACGGGGCGAGCAACCGAACCTTACACCCGTGGGGAGGACTTCTCCAATGGCGAATCAGTGGTACTACATCCAAGACAAACAGCGAGTTGGGCCTACCCCTCTCGATCAACTGAAGCGACGCATGGCGTCGGGCCAGCTTAAGCCGACTGACATGGTATTGCAGCAGGGCACGCACAAATGGGTCGAGGTCGGTAGCGTGAAGGAACTTGCCCTGGACAGCACGCCGGTGACTCAGGCTATCAGCCTTCAAACTCCCGTCACTGCTCCCGCAGAATCGAACTCCCTTGGCTCAGGCTCCCTGCGCACTCTGCGAATGGCAGGGGCTTGGTTACTCCGAGAGAGCAAAGAGACAGCGATAGCCACGTGGGCGCAGACCGCTCGCCTCATCAGCTATGGCAAGGGCATGTGGCGCAGACACTCGTTAAGCCACGCGGTCTCGTGCGACCAGCATGACTTAGGTCAGCGCATGTACGAAGCTGCGGTCGGCGACAGCGAGCTTCGGGCCAGGATTGCTGCTATTGATGAAAAGACATGCAGTGATCGGGCACAGGGTTCAAACAAGGCGGCGAAAGCAGAGCGACGCAACCTCATCCTCCGCCTAGCGGCGTCGGCTCTGGCACAACAAGCACCCCCGGCTGGAGCTGATGCCGAGTACGACAAGGTGCGACAAACTCAGACCGACGTGCAAGACCATCTTCACACGATGAGCAATGCAATGAGGGCCTTAGCGCCCAAAGGTGGCGTTGGCTGGAGACGGATTCTTCTCGGCTATGCAGCAATCGGCTGTCTCTTGATTCTTCCTCTCGTCTACGCCCGTCGAGATCGGGACGTAGGCCAGGGCCTCACTGCTCCTTCCAATGGAGAACCTGTCGATGCGCGGGTCATCGCGAAGCTCGAAGAAGATATATCACAAGACAAATCCACGGAAAAGGGAGCATTGGCCAATGATACCGAGCCGCTGCACAGCACTCTTTCAGAAAAAGCGTTCGAGCACGAATTGAAGGAGTTACGGCTTCTGCCTGTACTGCCCGACACACCGGGTCGGCTCGCAATCTCCCCGGACGGCAACGTGCTGGCAAGTGGGGGTATTGGCAAGGACCACCGCATTTATCTCCATGAGTTGCCAAGCGGGAAAACTCTTCATGTTCTCGAAGGCCACACAGGAGATATTAAAGACGTACTATTCTCACCAGACTCCAAGGCGCTATTCAGTGGGAGCAGCGATGGGACGGTTCGTGCGTGGGACGCGAAAACCGGCCAAATGAGCCGGACCGTGGTGGAAGCAGTTACACTTGGCGGCGTCGGCATTGCAATGGACCGTACGAAGCAGCCGGACGTAATCATTGCCCAAATCATTCCGGGCAACGCCGCGGCTATGGACGGCAGGCTAAAGGTTGGCGACCGTCTGACCGGTGTGTCTAACCGGGATGGCAAAATGGTCCGAGCACAAGACGTGACCTGGGAAGAATTCGTGACGCTCCTGAGCGGCGAAGCTGGTGCATGGGTGAGTCTGGAAGTCATGCGCTTCGGGGAGCAGAAGCCTCTGGTGTATGAATTCAAGCGCGCTGCACTGATCCTCAACCAAGTTGTCGCGCTCGCACTGACGGCCGATGGCAAAAAACTGGCGGTTGGCTGCTGGCACCGAACAGCCGAGAAGAAGATGGTGCTGCTCGTCCGTATTTTGGACTCGGGCAGCGGAAAGGAGTTGCTTGCCTTCCAAAGCGATACGGAGGGGCTATGGGGCCTGGCGTTCTCGCCGAACGGTACGCTGCTGGTCAGTGCCGGGCACAAAGTCGCCAAAGTGTGGGAAGTCGCCACAGGCAAGGAATTGGCCGTGTTAAGTGGACACAAAATGGTCGTTTGCTCAGCTGCCTTCAGTCCCAACGGCCGCACATTGGCCACCGTGGGCACGGATAAGAGTCTCAAGCTGTGGAAGGTCCCTACTTGGGAAGAGCAGCCAGCCCCGTCGGAACAGGCGCTCGCGGCGCCCACCACTGCACTCGCGCCGGTAGCTTTTTCTCCCGATGGCCGCTTGCTTGCGGTCGGGGGCATCGGGAGCCTTGTCCAGGTCTGGGATATGGCGACTGGCAAAAGGTTGCCTATCAACATCCCGAGTTCCCAGGGTGTAGGGGGTGTCTACTCGCTAGCGTTTTCCCCAGACAGCAGCCTATTAGCCTTTGGCTCTTCATGGGACAGCCGTGTGCACTTGTGGGGATCGACTCAACCACATTCACTGGCCGCCAGAGTGTCGGCTGAAGCTGAGCGAGAGCGGCGTGAACCATTGGCTAGACCTGCTGGAGGAGGCGAGAAGGAACCCATCCCTTCAGTTGACTTTTCAAAACTCGACTATCTGAATGGTCCAAATGGGGAGAAACTCCAAAAACGGAACTCCTCCTCGGGGGCGCGAGACCTGGAGGCCAGGCTAGGCGTGCGAGACAACTCCCCGACCACCGAACAAGGATACTTTGATAAGGGCAGGTTTATCCTACATGGACGCCGCATCATTTGGGACACTGAGGAGCCCACTACAAAGTGGGGCGAAGACTACTGGTATAACGGAGAATTGCACGGCATACGTTCGTGTTTTTATCCGAGCGGCAAGAAAAGAGCCGAGTTTCCGTTCGTCAACGGTAAGGCTCATGGCAAAGTGTTACTGTGGTATGAAGACGGATCAAAGAACGTTGAGCTAAACTACGTTAGAGGCGAATTGGATGGCAGTTTATTATTCTGGTATCCAAATGGTAAACTGGGGGAAGAAACAAAATACGTCTCTGGTAAATTACATGGTTTACAATTCGACTGGTATGACAACGGAGCCAAGAAATCCGAACGTAATTACAAGAAAGGCGATCCTGATGGGCCGGTAACGATGTGGTACAGGAATGGGAATATGAAGGAGGAAGGAAGCTATGTTAAGGGTGTGAAAGACGGCGAGTGGAAATCCTGGTATGAAAACGGACACACATGGGGCAAATACAAATGGTCGAGCGGAATACTCACCTTGGATAAGAAAGAATCGGGGATTTGGGGTTTCTTACACAAACTGGATGAATTGCTCCGAACTGACCCAACGGCGACCGGTGCAATCCAAGGTGGGATAGCCAACTATGCTGCCAACGGCTTCCTATTGCAGCTTGGTGAGCCGGACTCGAACAAATTGGTTGCGGCAGGGAAACGCAGTTGGACCTACAAGTGTGCCGATGGGGAAGTTCGCCTGTTGGTGGAGGAAGGTCGTGGGCGGGTTCTGGTGTACAACGTCGATGTATTCAAGAGCAACAATCCTATCACGCCAATACTGACCCTGAACCAGTTTAAGAAACAGATGAAGGAAATTGATAAAGGTCTTGGTGCCGGCATGTGTTTCGAGTATGAGGATTATATTCAAAGGTTTGGCGAGCCTCGTTCGGACGTAAGTGCGGGAGCTAAGCAGGCTGAACGAATGTGGACGTATGATTTCGCTGATGGAAGTGCGGTCCTTGAAGTGGAGCTTACGTTTGCGAATGCAGGTGATAAAATTCCGAAACGGTCAGGCATTAGCGTGAAGCGTATGAGGGAAAAGTAACGCATCGGAGGCACAGCTAAGCGAGGAAGAGATGGCGATTCGGTGGCCCTGCCCCAGCCAAGCAGCTGCCAGTGCCTTTTGCCCCTCCTAGCGGTTCATCCGATGATCCTCCCCTGCGGCAATCGGCTCTGCCGCGCTTGTGCCGCACAGTTCCACGCTGTCCTCGAAACGCACGTACTCGTCCAGAGGGCTGTGGATGACGACGCAGGTCTTCTTGACCGACCTTTCCTCGCCCCATCGCCTCCACGCCGGTGCGTGCAAGATCATCGTCGTCTCGCCGCCGTCCATGTTCATCGCAACGGCACCGTTCCGGCTGCTTCCAACGATCAGGTCGGGCTTCAGTCCATCATTGGCTGCCCCGGCCAAGGCGATGGCACGCCAGAAAAATCAGTCCGAAAGCCTCGGCGTCATCACTTCTTAGCTCAGGGATCGCATGATCGCCGTTCCCCTTGCTCCGTCCGCACTCCAGCCGTGGAGGAAAAGGATTTGTGTCACTCACCAAACCTCATCAAGAACCTCGTCCTGCTCCCCTGCAGCCGCATGAATGGTACATTGGGATCGTCCGGCGTGGTCTCGGTCCTGACTTCAACCTGGCCCAGGGCGTCGATCCAGACGGAATGCCTTCTGGAAAGAGCTAGGCAGACCCTGTGTCGATGTTGCTTGGCATATTCGCAGGCAAATGCCTCGGCCTGCGCGTGTGTCGTGATCTCTTGGGGCAGCGGAACCGTGCCGTAGACAGCTGCCAAATACCGGACGATCAACTGCATCGGCACCGGCTCCGACACCCATTCCTCCCACGCTCGAAGAAGCTCTTGGCGGTCTTGGTCAATGAGGGCTTCCACGGTTTGCATGTCGATGCCCAGGGCCTCGGCCAAGATTGCCAGGAGGTCCTCCGTGACCATCCCTTCACGCTCGAAGCGGGCGATTCGGTTCGCCCCCTTCGAGACGTTGCGGTAGCCGACCCTTCGGGCAAGTTCGCCCAGGGTCAGGCTCATTTGGACACGCTGATTGAGAAAATAGTTGCCGAGGTTGTTTGCCATTTCCCGATCCTCAAGACTGTCGAAACGCTTCCGGCTTCATGAGGGCCAACTTCTTGAGCTTGGCTCCCAGGAGACACAGGGCCTCGTGGTACTCTTCCGACAGGTGATCGCCGGAAACCTGGTGTCCGAATTCGTGAACAAGCAGGCGATCAACTTCCTCGGTGATCCCGCCCTCGAACCACTTGTGGCCGAGGCGAAACAGGTTGAAGTGCAAGTCCCCAGGGCCATAGCAGGCCGAGAAATTGTTCGGCGTGTTGACGAAAGTGACCGTGACCGCCACGCCCATCAACTCCTGGCCCAAGAACACGGCATAGTCGGCAATTGCCTTCATGCCTGGGGTCCACTTGTCCGGTTCGATGATCGTGACGTTCTTGCCATCCTGGCTGTACGGTTTCGGCGACGGGCAGAGCTTGCCAGCAGGCTGGATGGCGCCGGCATCTTTCGCCTTCTTCCATTCATTGCCGCTCATCATTGGGCCATAGACTAACGTGCCGCCCTGGGCGACCCATTTCTTGTTCGCCTCTGGATCGTTCGGATCGAAGGCCGCACGCTTCTCGCCGAAACGAAGATCCAGCACTCGCTTGATCGCCTCATCGGAACAATCGGGCGAAGAACTGGCCTGCCTCACCCAATCCTGGTTTGCATCCTCTTCGGTGAGGGTCGAATACATTTCATTGAGGACAAGCGTTCGCACCGCCTTGAGGTACGCCGGTTTGACGTTGTTGCGGTCCCGATTCAACGGCACCTTCTGGCCGATGGATGCGTGCCACTTGTCGGCGGTTTCCACGATAGGCAGGCCCATCTCGTAAAGGTGAGCCACTTCGCCGGGAAGAGATTCGTAAAGGCTGACCGGAGTCTTTCGGGTGGTCGGACGCATCACGCCCTTGTCGTCGGCGATTTGGGTTTCCAGGCCGGCCTGGAACGTATGGATCGGTTGCCTGGGCAGGAGGGTGCCGCCGTTGAATGTCACAGCGATGCCTTCCGGCAATAGGAGGGAACGCAGGTAGTCGCAAACCTGGGAATACTCGCCGGCAGTCATCCTGATGCGGCCATTGAAGACCGAGCCACGCTCACGCTTTTGGGCCGGCTTCTCGATGCGGCCCTCGGCAGGATCGAAGACGACGGTGCCTTTGGTGGTACTGATGCTGGCCTGGTCGCAAACTGCTAGGACCAGCTTTTCGCCGAGGTTGAACTGACCACGAGCCTCTGGATTTGATCGCTTCCTGCTTGCCGCAAACAGAGTGTACGCATGGGTCAAGTCATGGAAGCCTTCGGGGGCGTCGTCTTCGACCGTCAAATTGGCCAGAGGCTCCCCAGGCACCAGGGCCAGAGTCACGTTAATCTGCGTGACGCCTGGTTCGTCTAGGCCGTTTTGGATTAACTCGCCAACTAAACGAGCTTTGCCCTGTTCCTCGGCCTGCCTGCCAAGACCTGCCTTATCGACGGAAAACCACTGCGTCATGGAATTACTCCTCGTGTTGTCCTTCTTTCTTGCAACGCTCCCTTTTTGGTACAGTTAACGGCGAAGATCGAGCGACAGGTCAGCGAGGCCGTTCGGCCCTCCTAGTATTCTTCGGAGAGCAGAATGGTCGTCGCCGCCCTGTGGCCGTCGTCATCCGCAGCATCGGTGACGACCCAGAGTTTCTTTCCTTTCAAGGTGCGGTAGGCCGAGAGGATGCGGCTGCCGTTCTTGACAGCCTCATCGTTGAGTTGCCAATCCTCAGGGCAAACATCACCCCAATCCGCCGATGCGTGTCGATTCAAGAAGAAATCCGGCGTTTGGCCGCTCTCTTCCATTGCTTCCATTGCCCCAGGCGTGGCGACGATCTGGCCCAGGCAGAACTTGGCTGCGCCGTTTGCGTTCAAGGGTTACCTCCCCTCGTGGGGCTGGAAATTGAAATAGAAGCGGGGTTGGTGCTGGAACTCCAGCGATCCCTTCACGCCATCCAACCTTCGGCGAACGACGACGAAGGGTGCCATGAACCCCATGACCTCGAACTCGTCCGCAAGTTCGTCAGTGGCCCACACTCTGCCGTACCGAGCTTCCAGGGCCGCACGGCTGCCAGGCACGGCGTTGATCTCGGCAAGACGTTGACGACGAATCATTTCGGTCGGGTCGTTCATGATCTGTTCCAAGTTTGTTGCCGACCGTTTTGGTACAGTTAAACGGCTGGATCACGAGGAGAGAGTTGCAGGGCGGCTTCAACGCCGAGTTCATAGCCTCGCAGATAATCAAGATCAGTCTGGATCTTTTCCAGACCCTCCCACGCCGAAATAAGTCCCCAAATGAAATCCTCGCCGAACGTCTTCGACGCCCATTCCAGGGCGATGTTGACGGCTTCGTCCTTGGCTAAATCGGAATCGCCCTTTTCCGTTACGCCCCGAAGGACTGCCAGACAGACGATAGGGCAAGCGTAATCGACTCCCTCCTCGTGAAGACAAAAGAACCGGCGGATGGGCACAAGATTGAGGGTCTGGTAGGCCAGCTTGATCTCGGCCAGAAGTTGTTCGTTCACTGCTTGCCCCTTTCAATCACGAGCGTCGGCAGTAAGCCAAGGTCCTGAAGGGCCTCGGTGATCTTCTCTTTGGGTGCATACCCGCCTTGGTCGTCTCGGTTCTCGGCGTAGCGGTCGTGGCCGTGGTCGCTGAACCAGGAGTAGACCTCGTGTTCCCACCCTTCCGGCAGTTCCTTCTCCGTGGCCCACATTTCGATGCGGTAGTTTTCCAACGTGGCTTCGTACTCACGCTCTGAGTAGTCGGCTTCATTCAAGATCGGGTAGTCTTCGAGCCTTTCCTTGATGCAACAGAATTCCTCGAATGCTTTCGTGATGCGGCCGGCCTTGCTGAAGACACGAATGGAAAAGCCGTCCAGGTGGCCCACGGCCCAATGAGAATGGGACTCGAAAACCAGATCGGGGTCGCCGCCCTCCGTGAAGGGGGCGAGCAGCTTGGCGATCTCGGCGTGGTTGCTCTGGTCGAGGAGGCCGGCGTCACGGCCCGTCGTGTAGCAGATCGCCCACTGGTCGGCGTCTTCGAGGTCGTATCCACGGCTCCAGACGAAGCAGGTGAATTGTTGCCAGTTGCCAGCCATCCCTTTGGCGGCGCCTTCCACGTTTGTCCAGTCGATAAGTTTGCTCATGACCTTTTTGGTACAGTTAAGCCGAAATCCTTCCGGTCCTGACAGGGCATGGAGGTTGTCGGTCTAGTCGGACAACCTTGAGCAACTTGAAATGTTCCTTTTTTGGCTGGTCATCTTGCGCCGGCCAATGGACCTCAAACACCTTTAGCGTTGGCCCCTGAACGGCGTAGTAAAACGCAATATCGCCGTGAAAGTCCTGACAGACGCCGAAGCCGATGCAGTCCTTGCCATCTTCGGGGTAATACTCTTTCGCACCGGCGATCTTTGCCCGGTATTCCTTGATGTGTTTCACATGGCAGTCGATCAGATGATGCAGCGTCCAGGCAGCGGCATACTCCGTGTCGTCCAATCCACGGCGTTTGTGGAACAGCCTGAGGAATGGAACGAGATCGGGAAGGACGCCGTATTTGGAGCCACTTATCGTCCCTGGGTAGCCGTCAGAGTGGCGGTAAAGAAGGGCGTCGGGCTTGAGCAGGTCGTTGTTATCTTGCTGATAGAAACCGATTTGGCATCGAGTGGACATGCGGGTTACTCCGGTTGATTGCCGAATTTCGCTTGGAGCTTCAACAGGACAGCCCTTTCCTCGACCTCTGTTTCGTCTGCCAGGCGTAGCTCGTACTTGCTCAGGACGGCACCTTCACGCAACCAGCTTTGCAAAGCCCTCTCCACGTCGGAGTAGTTAAAGGCGGGGTCGCCCCAGCAGGGATGGGCCAACGTCATCCGAAGAAAGCGAACCTTGCCTTCGGTCGTGGCGAAGAACGTGTCGAAGAAGCCGCTCTGATTGAAATGTGCGATGTGGCCGAACGTCAGCGACAGACGGACATAGAAGGTTTTCGGAAACTGGCACTTGGCGAAATCCGACTGCACGAACCTGATGAACTGGCGAGCGAACTTGGCCTTCTTGTCGGCACCCTCCCATTTGGTGGGAGTGAAGCGGTCAGCGATGAAATCGTTGATTGTTGTGAAGTCGTTCATGCCCTCTTTGGTACAGTTAAGCCGAGCATCAATAGTTCAGCTTTTCGGCGGCATCGGCCAGTTGCTCGCCTGTGCGTTTCGTGTAGCGGCTGGTCGTGTTCAGGTTTTCGTGGCCGAGAATCTGGGCTAGGCCCACGAGGTCGTTGCCGGTGTCAGCCAGGAACTGGTTAGCCATCGTGTGGCGAAGCAGGTGAGGGTGCAGCTTTACGCCGATGATCGCACTGTACTTGTCGCACAACACCCTGACACGATGCTCCTCCTCCTGGCCAACCGATCTTCTTTCTTAATCGTCATCGTCGAATATCGGGCATCCCTGCTCATCGAGGCCATTGATGGTCGCCAAGTGGTAGACATCGTGCCACTCTTTGCCGCAATCAGTGCAGGTGACGGTGACCCATGCAAAATCGGCGTCAAACTCGCCCTGACCTGCTTCCAGTTCTTGGCCTTGGCAGTATGGACATCGCACACCACCGCATTCGACATACTTTCGCTTTTGTTCCCGAGTCAGCATCTGCTCTCCTTTCATGTGTTCGGTCAATCCACCAGGATTCGCAACTCGTCGGCATCCACGAACCCGCGCCAGTTGTCCACCAAGCCCTTCAGGTTCTGCACCAGGCACGCCAGACACCGCTTGTTCACCGTTTTCTTCAAGAGACGATAGGCAGTCGGTGCTGTAAACTCCTTGGACTCGACGTAATCCAGGAATCTACGACCTTCATGTATGATCACTTCAGTTCCATCATCGGTATCAGTCAGGCCATAGGCGATACCCAGGCTGTCAGATACTTGCGCCAGCAAATTCACGGCGCCATCAGTGTCCAAGAATAGAGAAGTCGGCGCTCCCCACTCCTCGCGAACAGGACGCATATTCAGGCTCATAATGTTCTCCTTTTTGCTCCGGTGATTATCAGAGTGGCCCAAGTCGAGATTGTGACAATCGGGTCAGTTCGAATTTCGTACAGTTAAGGCGAATCTCAGTAATTCAGCTTGGCGGCAGCATCGGCAAGCTGCTCGCCGGTGCGTTTCGTGTACCTGGCGGTCGTGTTCAGGTTTTCGTGACCCAGGATTTGAGCCAGCCCCACGAGGTCGTTGCCGTTGTCAGCCAGGAACTGGTGAGCCATCGTGTGGCGAAGCAGGTGAGGGTGAATCTTGACGCCGATGATGGCTGAATACTTGTCGCACATCGCCCTGACGCCACGCTCCGTCAAAGGGCCTCGCTCACCAATGAACACCCTCTGGTTTTCGATAGGCGGGCGGGTTTCCAGATACGCCTCCAGGGCACGGCGAGCCGGAAGTGGCAAAGGCACCGAACGCTGTTTGTTGCCTTTGCCAAGACGGAAGACCACGGTGCCGGTTCGTTCGCTGAGCATCACGTCAGGCAATTCAAGGTTGATCAGATCGGAGCAGCGGCAGCCGGCCCACAGGAACAGCGAGAAAACGGCGTTCGCTCGAATGTCATGCCTCAATTCGACTTCACGCAGGAGGCGACGGACCTGGCTTCGATCCAGCCCCTTCGGGGCAAGCTGTTGGCGGCGAAGCTCCTTCACTGCCTTCGCCGGATTTGCAGCGATGTGGCCCCGATCGGCGAGCCAGCCAAAGAAGCGTCGGATCGTCACGAGGCAGCGATTCACCGTCGCCACGGCCTGCTTCTTCTCTCGACGCAGGAAGTCCCTGAAGTCGGTCACGTCCCTGGTCGCCACTCTGCTGATCTTGAACGGTTCCTTGTTGACCGAGGCGAACCAGCGGGCAAACTTCTTCACGTCCTGAGCGATGGCCTTGCGGCTGTTGGCAGCAAGGTCGTGGCCGGCGACATACCGGCTGAAAAGAGATGCTTCTTCCGACCCGACAGGGATACCATCGAAAACCTTATCGCCCCAATTCTTCACGGCTTAACTCCGGAAAGTAGACAGAAAGTGAACGCCGGCAGTGTCTTACTCGGCGGATAATGGCAATTATCGCCCCACACTATCACCCGAATCCTTGCGCCTGAGATATAGGAACAAAGCCTTGATGACCTCGGCCTGGTCCATCCCTGACGTGCTCTGCGGGAACACTTCCTTGATGGCTGCGCTGACCTGAGCTGCCGTCACCGAGGTCAGGCCGAGGGCCTGCAACGCCTCGATGAATTCGACGTGCTGATCCTTCTTCGGCATCGGAGCCTTCACCTTTTTGGGCTTCGGCGTGCGCTGTGACAGCGGCACCCGCCTGGCGTAAAAGAGGATCGGCTTGCCGTTGGCCCCGCAGTTTCGACGGCGGACTTCCAGACAGACCGCCTGGAGTCCTTCGGTGTAGAATGGCCGGCCTGTTTCAGGGTCTCGTTTTGGCGGTGGAAAGACGCCGGCCTTCTGCAACTGGTAGAACCTGGCCCTCGACAGACCAACCATGCGGGCCATCTCCGAAACCGTGACGACGGCCTTTGTTTCGTCAGCCATTTCGACACCTTTTCGACACGAATCAGACACCACCCATACCGCAATTGGACAGGTGTTCTCGGCCAAGAGCGGTCAGTTGCCGGCGTCCCTTGTCGTCCTTCGCCATCAGGCCGGCGCGGATCAGAAACGGCTCTGTGACCTGGGAAACCGTGCGGGGCGGAAGGCCGAGCCTGCTGGCGATGACGTTCAACCTTGTGTCTCGTTCAGCGAGAATCATGAGGTACTGTTGCTCGACCGGCCCAAGGCCCAGGGCGTCGATCTGCTCAAGCAAGCAGGCTCGCTCCAAGTGAGCCAGCGTTATCGTTGAGTCACCTTCACTTCGGCTTACCCGACGACAGGAGTTCAAAAGCCTCAGCGCCAACCTGGGAGTCCCACGAGAACGGATTGCAATTAAAGGAAACACCGAGTCCTCGACTATCCAATGCAGGGCCTGACTTCGCTGCCGAACGATGGTCGCCAACTCGTCGGGGTCGTAGAACTGAAACCGCAAAACCAGCTTCATGCGATCTCGCAATGGCGCCAGCAAGGAAAACTCGTCCGTGCTTGCCAGAAGCAGTGTGAAATTCGCAAGCGGGATGCTCTGCGGCATTCTGGCCGACCTTCCGCCCAGAAGAATGATTCGTCGCTGGTCGATGGCAAGATACAAGGCCGTCTGCTGTTCTTTCGGCAACTCGTGGCACTCATCGAAGAACACCACGTCTTTATCCTTCGCTGCCAGCAAGACGGCGTTGAGATCGGCGGAGGACTGGATGGCCTGGCCCAGCACTTCATGGCAATCGCTGGCAAGTTCGGCAGCGATTACCTTGGCGATTTGAGTTTTTCCCAGGCCCGGCCCGCCCACGAGCAGGCAGTCATCCATTTTCTTGGCATCGGCGAACGCAGCCTCGATGGCGACGGCGACCTGGGCGACGACCCCTTTTTGTCCGATGATGTGGGTCAGGGAACTCGGAGCAACGTCATTGATTTCGTTTGCCTGGTCAGACATGGCAACCTCTTTTAACCCCGGCGACGGTCACGAAGCGGGCGTCAAAGGCCAGCGGCGGATGGGCAGGATCGCATGGTCCTTTTGGTACAGTTAAAGACCTAGGAAACACACGGGTGCGGCCGTGTTCGGCTGGCTTGTCCACTATTTTCGGAGAAGGGAGCGGCCTGTGGCTCAGGACGACACCTTTTCGCAACTCGCCTGGCTGGGGCCGGACGAGAACCCCTTTCACCTGCGGGTGCTCGACTGCCGCTCGTTCTGCACAACCATGATCTCGACCACCAGGGACGCGGCCATCGCCGCCCGCTTCAGCCAGTTGAGAAGTGCTAGCGGTGAGGAACACCGGGGTCAGCACCCCGATGATGCAGTGGCCGCCCACTGCGACTTGAGCTTCCCGTTTAACGGCGAATCCCGCGACGGTCCACTATTCGTGGCCCAACAGATGGAGGACAAGTGGGACATTTACTTGTACGACGGCCACCTTTACTTTGCCCGTAGCTGGACCGGCGAGTTGGTCTTCCGTGCAGCCATCGAATTCCGGGACCGGCAGGCACTCGTTGCGTCGGTGGAAGCGAGCCGGGCGAAGGTGATGGATGACCCCGCTCTGGCCGTTCGGATGGTCGATTTCCTGATGAAGACGCACCTGTACCGCAAAGAGGCCCCGCACCCTTTGCCGCAGGGATTCCCGGAGGACAAGAAGATCCTGGCGCTGTACTCGTTCGGCGAGTTCGGGAGGTGGGCCTACTACGGCAGTTTCGAGGACACGACGAAGGTTAGGATCGGGACCGAGCCGTAGCTCGAAAGGGCCTTTGGTCCGACATGGATTCGCTCTCTTAATACCCGATGGCCTTCAACCACGCGGCTGGCACATTCCACTTCGCCATTTTGGTACAGTTAACGGCCAAGAATTCCCTTGAAATGCCGGTTGTGCAGACCGAACCGAGCAGCCCTTGGATTGCAGTGGCTCTGCCCTCGAAGCGGTCTTTGCGGAAGGTTCTCAGGTGGTAGGAGTTCGTTGTCGTGTCGATAGCCAGGAAGTCGCCGTTGTTCTCTTGGAAGTACACGATCATGCGGGCATCTCCGGTGCCGGACCTTCACAGGCGTTTTGGTACAGTTAGGCTCTAAGGACTCGCCGTTCTTGGTACAGTTAAGCATGGGACGCTTTTGGTACAGTTAGGCGTGCACCGCTTTTGGTACAGTTAGGCGAGTCCCTTTTGGTACAGTTAGGCGTGCACACCTTGGTACAAGTTAAGCGTGGACCGGTTTTGGTACAGTTAAACGAGTCCCTTTTGGTACAGTTAATCGTTTGCTCGGAAAGAAAAGGCTGACGAGGATTCACCCCGCCAGCCGGTCCCGTTACATCGCCATCGCCAACGCTGTTTCCAGAGCGTGCCTGTTGAGGTTGGCGGAATCGCCAAACCATAGAGAATTCAGCCTGTTCTGCTGATTGCGGCCACGTTTGTAACTCAACCATTCGCTGACGCCGTTGTACGCCGTCCAGTAAGTGCCGCTGACGGATGGCAGGTTGTTGCCACGGCCTGATTCGCACAAGTCGATAATTTGCTGCAACGTGTTCAGGGTGCGGGTGCCAGGTTCCTGGCCGTCTTCGACCTTGAGGACCCGCTTAACGTACTTGCACAGATCCTCCTGGCTGATCGATTTGGTGGCCAAAAAGCGGTACTGGTCAGCGGTCGCCTCGAATTCCTGATTGGTCCGATTTATGATCTCCCGGATGGCGGCGAGGTTCTTGTGTACCGAACGGGAGTGCTTGATTCGGATCAGCTTGCTGGCCTGGGAACCGTGGGCCATCGACAACGTATTCTGGCAAACTACCCTGATCGGAGTGAAGCCGCAGCGGACTGCGAGCGAGCCGTCGTGACCGTGGCTGAGCAGGACAAACTTCTCAACTTCGTCGCCCTGGGCAACGACGATGGGATCACGTTGCAACTTTGCCAGAACCCAAATACGGCTGCCTTCTTGAAGACTTCCCGCCGTTTGGAGGGTTGCTTCCTTGGCTTCGAGGAAGGGCTCGAACCACGCAAAAGCCTGCCGGTTTTGCAAAACGGTGAATCGAGGGCCGACAACGCCGAGGATACGACCATCCGATTTTCGGCGAACCCCACGATGGCCAACCGTCGCCTGCGTGTCGGCAGTCACTAGGGGCGTCAGCTCCACTTCCCAATCCAGACCGGACTTGATGCAGGCTTTCGGCCAGTCGTACAGATCGGTTGTTTCGAGGGCCGTTCCGAGGCCATGCCAGGGAACCGCACCAAAAAACGCCATCGACTCGACTTGTGCAGACATCGAATACCTCCGAAGGATGTTGCGTCAGTGACTTGCGGGCGTCGGACAGCCCTTTTGGTACAGTTAAGGACAAATAAGGTAGGTGTTGTGAAATCAGAGGTGTGTTTGACTGTACCAAGGGGCTTTTGTGGTACCGTCAAGGGTCGCAATCTTCGGAATCATCGTCGTCGCAATCGTCCTCGTTATCGTCCAATCCCAGTAGCAATATGTCGTCTGGATGACGGCGGCGGTGGTCGGCGCGTGAGTGCGAGACTTCTCGATGGTCGGCATTCCGCAGGTCTGATTCCTCGATTCCGTGCCGGAGCTTGGCCGAGGAAGGCGGCGTCTTGAACTGCGTGTCGTGTACGATCAAGGGAGAAATGCCGAAAATGACGCAAAGCGAGGCGTCAATGCGTTGTCGGATACACCGAGGTTGTCACGAAATTGGCGGAAACTGCATTGAGATCGAGTCGCAGGGCAGGCGAATCGTTCTCGACATAGGGTTGCCGTTGAAGAACGAGAAGACCGCCTCGGTGCCTGACATCAGTGGCCTGTCCTCGCCCGACGACAGCCTCCTTGGAGTTTTCATTTCGCATCCTCACCCGGACCACTACGGCCTACTGGGACGGATCACCGAGCCGGTTCCCGTTTTCATGGGGGACGCCGCTCGCAAGATCCTCGAAGTCAGTGCCTTCTTTACTCTGCTTCCGACACTCGGCCAGATTCGGCCTCGCACTTATTCAGACCGTCAGGCAATCCAGGCGGGGCCATTCACCATCACGCCGCTCGCCATCGACCATTCGGCCCATGACAGCTATTGCCTGTTGATCGAGGCAGGGGGAAAACGGCTGCTCTACTCAGGCGATCTCCGTGCGCACGGCCGCAAAGCCGAGCTATTCCATCGCCTCGTCAGCAATCCGCCGCCGAACATCGATGTGCTGATCTGTGAGGGGACTCAAATCGGACGTGTCCCTGACTTCGCCTATCGCGACGAGGCTGCCGTTGCGGCCCGAATGACGGAGCTTTTCAAGGCCACGAAGGGGATGTGTCTGGTCTGGTGTTCGAGCCAGAACACCGACCGCATCGCGACGGTGTTTGAGGCGACGAGGGATTCCGGGCGGCAACTAATCCTCGACATCTACACTGCCGAGATCATGCGAGCGACCGGCGATGCTTCCTTGCCGAAACCCGGACGCGATGGCGTTACGGTCTACTTGCCCTTGAGCCAGAAGGCACGCATCAAGGATGAAAAGGCATTCCACATCACGAACCCGTACTACCCCCATCGCATTTACCCGGAAGATCTCGCCGAGGCTGCTTCCACGTCTGTGATGATCTTCCGCCCCAAGATGCTCAGGGAGTTGCGCTCATCCGGTTGTCTCGAATCAGCTTCGCTGGTTACGTCGCTTTGGTCGGGGACCGTGAAGAAGGAAATGGATTGCATCCAAGCGATGAAGGCGGCTGGCATCGCCTACGATCACGTCCATACTTCTGGACATGCTACCGTGGGGGAGTTGCAGCAGTTTGTCGATGCCTTCCCGACATCACGGGTCATCCCGATTCACTTGGAAGACCGAGAGGGATTCGGTCGGCTTTCCTCAAACGTCGAACTGCGAGACGATCGCGAATGGTGGGAGGTATAAAAACATGGCAGGTAAACGCAAAGGTATCTACTTCGACGGCCAAGACCGTGTTAGCTGCCATGTCAAGAAGGTTGGAACGAACAAGACACGAATCGTTTTGGATGACGGAACAGAGATACTGGTGGATTCCAAGTCAATCACAGTGGAGAAAGAAGTCAGCAAAGACGCGCCAGAACGCATGATTCCAACGATCCCTTTGGAAGCATTTTATCGACCACTGCGCGAACTGACGGGCACGAAGCAGGCCCAGTTCCAAGATCTCCACGATTTGCTCAATAAGCGTCATGGTCCCAAGGGAGCGCTGTTCCTTGCCGAACTGTTCTGTCGGAGCGTGAGGCATTCCGAATTCTATTCCAATACCTCAGAGACGTTTTACCCTGCTCGCAAGGGTCGAGTGGCTACAGAATCCCCGTTTGCAGACGATCTCGTCGCAAAACTGAGGCACAACAAAGCAATTCACGTTGGCAACCACAAGCTTGAATTCGTTGACTACGAAATCTTTCCATTCCGCACGACTCTCAGTTGTGGGGAAAGTGGTCAACCAGCTACGCACGCCGGCTCTGGTGGTATGGATCTTCTCTTGGCGTCGGACATGAACGGTGTCCTTCCTGGGGTCGGGGAAGTCAAAGCGGCGACAGAACAGGTGGGGCCAACATTTGCACTGGTTCAGTCGCTCATGTACTCTGCTCAATTAGCGACTCGCAACCAGTTCTTGCGACTCAAGAAGCACTATCCAGAGAGTTTCGGTGCGATCAACGCGGACCAACCAAGGGTGGATGTGCTTGTCTTGCTCGAAGTGGACAGAGGTTTAAATCCGCAAGATCTGCAACACGCATTGTCCCTTGCGGACGAGGTCGGCAAATGCCTTTCAGCGTATATACGGCATATTGCATTCCTGTCGTGCCGATTTGTGGGTGATGCAATATCGTGCGAAGTCTTGAAACCTGAATGAGTCATCAACGGGGCTTCTTGGCGGTTACCGACCGCCAAGGGCGAAGGGTGGCGGACTAGATCAGCTACGAATGGAAACTAACAGGGATTTCCGCCATTCGCCTGAAGACTACGAAGGATCTTCTCTTGGTCGTCCGGTGACAGTCGGAGAATCTGCTCAACAAAGCCGGTGCGGACCTTTGCCAGGATGTCGAGAAACATCGGCTCGATCGGGAGAAGCATGTCCGAGTCGGCAACGGGGTCGGAAATGTGGCCAACCGGCACGATGGATAGGCAGAACCATTGTTTTCCGCACAGCGGCGAACGCTCAAACTCGGAATAGTCCCAATTACTCCGAGTCAGGACACACAAAAAAGACTCACTGCCTGGACATGAGACGCGCATTTGCTCCGTGCGTTTGTCCATTTGATCTTTCCACTCTTTCCGATTCCATCCGAGGTTCGTCTTGCACTCTACGGTTGCTAGAAGCTGGCCAGAATGCGAATAGACGGAAATGTCGGGTCGCGTCGCCCCTTTAGCTTGATGAATGGTTTCTTCGCTCGCCACTCTTCCGGCGAAACCTCTTGCAGCCAGGAACTGCTCAAGGCCGATTGCAACCGCTGCTGTAAACTCGTCGGCCTTGGGCGGACGTTTTATTCTTCCAAAGAGCTTCCCGAACTTCGTCTGAAACTCGCCAAGGCTCCGCATCCATGTTAGGATGAACTTGGTCGCTGGGCGTTCCGTGAGAAACGCCTCGTCCGTCAAATCCGCGATGTCCACCTTCAACGTGTCCGCAATCCGCACCCACGCTTCATATGTGGCGACGAAATGCTGATCTAAGAGTTGTATGCTAGCGGTCATTGTCAACGCTCCGCAGACTTCCCCGGCGTCCATCTCTTTTCTTGGCCCGTCCGTTTCGCCGCCCTAGTCGGACTTTACCGCGGACGTGGTGCCTGATGTTCGTTAGTCCTCAGTCTGTTCGGGGGCTATTCTTCTGCGCATTCAACCTGTTTCCGACACAGCTTCACCGCCAGATTGAGGAAGAAGTTCTGGATATCACGGCTGTTGTCCGTCGCGCCATTCGTCACGGAATGCGCCGTTTCCTCCACAGCCACATCGGCGAGGCGATCCGCCAAGGCTTCCGCTCCAGCGACCAAGAAACCGGCACCGGCAAGGTCACGATTGATGTAGACGGCGCCGGCCATCTTCGAGGGAATGTGGAACGTCAGGCAATCGGTGTAGGACTGCATCTTGCCGCCCGCCGCGGTGCCGCTGGCCGTAAACGATCTTGCTGTTGTAGCCGTCACCGGCCAAGATTGCCATCGACCATCCGGGGCCGGTCGTGGTGCTCGGCCTCGGCCACGCCATCGGCTGTCGCATAACCGACCAGCAAGGTCGAATGCGTCGAGATCGTCCCCTCATCCCAGACTAGGAACTCAACCGGCTGGCCCAAGCGGAAATATGAACAAAAACAATCCCCGCCGAACCAGAAAAATTCGGCGGGGCACACTCTAAATAAGTGTATGCAAAAGCTATCATATATATCGACGCCAGTTCCGAAAAAAAGCGGCCTTGCCGAAAAATCTTGGCAAGTTTTTTCACAATACCTTTCCCGCTACCAGTGGGCCTTTGACGAGCCATCCCATTCGCCTCGTGCCAGTGAGATCGCCCATGCGGTCTTGAACCGTGGCAAGCCGGGGTGCTGCACGTTCCACAGGCCGGACGGCTACAAGTACGTCCTTCCCGTTCTTCATCCCCGCCACTTCGCAAACGCCATCGCCAACCACCGCAAAATCTACTACGTCTCTTTCGGCAGGCATGCCCTCCTGTACCTCGACATTGACCTGCATTTCGAATGGCAAACGCTGGTTGATGGCGAGAAGGCCAAGCAGCTACTTGGCAAGCTGATGCCGCAACTCTTCTGGGCATCATCAAGGCGCGGTCCCAACGGCTACCTAAAAGTGGACCTCCAAGGCGAGGAATACCCAACTGCCAACAAGGTTTTCAACCGACTGCAAAACGCCATGCAACTTTATCTGGCCCGTCACCGCAACATGGCCGACTTCGAGCTAAAGGGCAAGATCAGTTTTATGCAGGACGGCGAGTATCAATGGGCACAGTACGGTAAACTGCCGATCCATTCGCCTGACTGGAACTTCGCCAGGCTCGAAGAGTTCAAGGCCAAGCCGACCGCCACCTTGCGGAGTCTGGCGTTCTTGTGCGACCAGATTGAAGATCACATCCCCCAAAGCGTGCTGGAACAGCACAACGAGCACAAGCGGAGCCTTGGCGACGGCCCGATTTTCAAGGATGGCTACTTTCTCGTTACGCCCTCCATCGAGAAATCCCTGGAGGACAAGCACGGCGAGGGCTGGCGGTACTTGTTCAGATCGGCGCAGGACGCCGAGGGAACCTGGCTTAGTGAAAGTTGCTACCGGCCAGGGAAAGTGCCGCTCACAGAATTGGAATTACAAAAGGAACAACATGATGCACGACATTTTGCTGAGATTGATTGCGTTGCAGAGCTTCATCGGGGAACTGACCGATCTGGCTCGAACGGACAAGGCGAGTGCGGCCCAAGAGTTGCTGATGAAGGAAAAGAACGTCAACGACACGATCAACGAGATTTGCACGTTGCTGGGCCAGTTGCCCATCAACGAGGCCCCTTCAATCTCGATTTGTCCGATCTGATGGACCAGCCGGACTCCTTCAAGCGTCAAAAGGAAGCCCTCTTCCGTTACGCCCGCTACCTCAAGCGAGTGCCGACCCTGGAAGAAGGAATGCAGCTTCTTTATGACCACCGCCTTTTTTCCGGCACCTGGGAGGACAACCTGGGCAAACGCAAAGCCAGGGTTCGGGACATTCTCAAGTTCATCGCCCGAACCTTCGACGCCGCCAAATGTGCCAAGGGTTCGGTGAACATCGGCAAGTACGACGCCTGGGCTGCCAAGAAGTTCCCCAATGGGCTGATAGGCAAGAATCGCGGAAGCCTGACCGAAGAAGGGGAGATCGTTGATGGCCGTGGCGTTCACATCAGGCCCAGCTTCATCGCGGTTTTCATGGCCGTCTGTGAGTTTGCTCTCCTGATCGACAAGAACCAGGACTGTTCGTTGCCTCACAACAGAGCGAAGGAAACCTGGGATGTACTTTTCGCCAAGAGTTTGATTCCTGTGCCATTTTGCAGTCGAAAGTGGGCTGTCTGTCGAGAAGAGATGGCCAGGTACGGGGTCATTCGGATCACGGACAGGAACTACGGCCCAGGGAAAGCCATGAAGTGGGACTTGGGACGGTATTTTCCGTTCTTGGGATTGTGGAAGGGGACGGAGGTGCGTGTAGGTCTTTGTGGAAGGAGAGAGGAGAGAAGAAAAAAAGAACACAATACTTTATTGCGTAAGCAATCGGTCAGGGCGAAGTTGAATGTTCGCTTGATGCCTGCCCGATCGCCTCCCGGTTGTGAATGCGTCCCAATCCGACATGAAAAGGTTTCGGATGAGGCTGAAGAACGGGGAGGGTGCGTACCGATTCACAGCAAGCCGCCTTCGTGCCGCCCAGGATTGCATCTGCTTGGCTGATTTGGCGAAAAAAGTCTTGACGCTGGTGCGGCCTATGTCATCGTGGATTTCGGTCGATAGCGTCGAACCAGTCGGCGCAACTCTAGCGCGTCTTCTCGCAAGCGTTTCTCGTGATTGTCGAAGACAAAAACCAGTTTGTTGTTACCCACAGCTTCACGAATTGTGGCCAATACATCAGCGTCGAGTTTACCGCCGAAATAAATGATGTTCCCACAAATCCTTGCCCTTTGTCGGCACAAGGGAAAGTTGGCCACCCTTCTGGCTCTGCAACCCAGTTGCCAATGCGCCGCACCCCGCGCGAACTCGTTGCACTCGTGCAATAGGTCGGGTCGGGCCTACTTTCAAAACCGACCAGCCTTTTTGACGGCCTCGCTCGGAGCCGCTAGAATCCCTCTTTACCGCTTGAGCGAAGCGGGGCGACGGCTTCCGGGGAGTCGGTACTCAGAAGCAGGACCTCGATGTGGATCAGTTTCTTGAACGTATCTACTGGCGAAGGCAGATGGTCCATGAAGCTGGACACGCGGTCGCCTCATTGGTCTTGTTGGACCTGTCCGCAGACATCGTTGCGATGAACTACTTGGACCCCGACGGCGTTCTTCAAAAGCACGCGCGGTTCAAGTTCGATCCGGGTATCCAGATTGCGACACGGGACTTCCCGGCACCTGCCCTCGAAGAGCAGAATCTCTTGGAGAAGGCTAAGATTATCGGAGCGGGGGGAATCGCCGAGACTCTATACTTTGGTGGACCGCCCCGAGGGGCAACCGGAGATATGAGAAAGCTTAACAGGATCATGGGGGTGCTTGCCGTTATGTCGCCGACGCTTCGTGCTTTACTGGCGGAGGAAGTCGATCGCAATTTCCCAGAAACACGGAGACTCCTCAAAAACCACCTACCGGCGATTACCCGCATCTGGAAGAAAGCCTTCTACGAGTTTAAGAGGCGTCGGTTGGCGGGCAAGAAGGAATTCAAGGAGACACCGGTTCTCTACGAGTTGCAAGTGCGTCGGCTTTTTCTCGGCAAACGATAGTTCCGATCTCAATACGCAGTCCTGATTCCCGTGGGTCTGTATTTGCTACGTGGAGCAACAAGCCGCAACCGAGCACGCGCAGATCGCGGCTACGATTAACCGCTTCGACATGATTGGTCAACGACTGTTTCGCTTCCTCCAAGGCTGCAAAGTTTCTCGCAAAGCGCGTTTCACGGGGATAGGATTCCCTAATCTTGGATTGTTCGCACCACCATCCGAAGAAAGCATCGTCCGGTAATGAATCGAGAACGTTCATCATAAACATATATAGAATACACATTGCACAATTGTGCCGCGTTGACCGACTTGAATTGCGCGTTGTCCCAGAATACCGGCACGATGGCGAGCGCTTCCTGTTCTTAAATCAGCCACGTCAGGTTGTGGCAAAACTGCTAGGACACTACGGTCGCACAGCCGATCAGCCACTTCCGGCTGCTTGTCTAGGTAGTCTTCGCTCGCCGGGGTATGGTTGTGCAAGTCGATGGCGTGCCAAGCGGCTAACTGTGTGCGTGTAGATGGTGGTCATGGTTGGTTCTTCTTCAGCGGTCACTAATTCGCTGGGTCCTCGTAGCACCGAACTAACCTGCGTCCAACCTCGTCTGGCACATTCAGTTTCGACACCTCTTCGATTCCGGTGGAGATCGCAATTAGAGCCCCCAACAACTTCCGCTCCTCCTCTTTGGTCAGTGTCGCCTTGCCCAGAAAGTCCTGGTGGTAGGCCAGCCACGCCTTCGTAATCCTGCACCACAAGGCGACCTCACGTTCCGGGTGCATGTCCCGCATGAAGCCGATCTCGAACTGCTCCAGGGTCATGCCGATGTATGGGCCGATCACGTCGAACACCGCCTTGATCTGGTCGAGCAGTTCGGATGGCAGCGATCCGTGACGAATCGGCCCTGGCTGGAGTTGCTTGGGATCGACGTATTCCGGTTCGGTCATGTTAAGCTCCCGCCAGTTTCATCCTGTCCGCACCGCCGACGAACGGCTCACGATCGAGGCCCACGTTTGGATCGTCAAAGACCCATTTAGTTTTCCACTTTAAGGGCTTGATGACGAAGATGGAGTTCTTCATGTCTGTTCCTCAGAGGGTGAACGCTGGCAGCTGCTTGCCTCAATTCAGCCCTGATCCGAAGACCGGGGCAGGCTCATTCGTGGATGGAGCGAATGGTGGTATGATGAAGAAGCAGTAAATCCATTCGTCGGAGTGTTCCCACCTGATTGCTTCAATCCCCGCTTCCTCCAAAGACAAACAAGCGTAGGAGCGGCGCACATCAGGCGAGATCGAGGAAAGCAGGCACGCAGCATCGGCATTGTTGATGTCATTCACGGGCTGTCCGAGCAGGAGAAGAGTGTGATCGTTGTTGACAACACGGATTTCGAGGCGATTGCAGCGTTTTGTGCCATCAGACGTTTCCTCTTTTGGAAAGCTCGCAATAATGCCCAGGTCTTCGAGCGTGGAGGCATCTGGCGACATTGACCGTAATGCCTCTTCGATTTCCTGCTGCGTCATTCCCAATCGGAACGGGCCGATGGACTTACCGGGGATGATCTCAAGAGTGCATCTCATGCTGGAACTCCTCGCCATTTCCGGCAATTCCTTCGGCTTCATGTCGGTCAGAATGAACCTTTGGCTAACTCCCTCACGGCAATCACTCTCCCACAAGCCCCGCCAGCGCCTTCTCCAACATGTCCATGCGTGCCACACCCGCCCAGAGTGACTCTGGAATGCCAGACTCGCCCCAATACGCCCCGGCCAACTGCCCGCAGATCGCTCCCGCGGTGTCGGCGTCGTCGCCCAGGTTGACCGCATTCAAGACCGCTTCCTCGAACGTCGCGGCATCGTGGAAGCCCACAACGACGCCTCCAGGCTCTTGACGACCCAACCCGATCCCTGGATGGTTGGTGGTTGCCTTTGGCGGAAACTGCCCTGAGCGATCTCTTGGATCATCGGGTGCAACGGCTTGATGTCATTGAGTTGCTTCAACGCCGGCCACTCCGAGGACACAACCTCACCGCGATCTTCGCCGTGGATCAGAGCGGCCAAGACGATCGCCAGATACCGACACGCTGACATGCACTGCTCACTGGCGTGCGTCGGTAAGCTCGACTCCTCGGCCAGCAGTGAAAGCTCGTCGGCTTTGTCGGGGTACAAATGCCCGAATCGAATCGGAACCGGGGCTAGTCGTATGATCGAGCCGTTGCCGCTGGCCCTATCCGAGCGGTCGCCCGAGGTCAAGGAGTTATTATTGGCGACGTAGTTGCTCAACGCACCACTGGTGGTGATGCCGATGTCGAAGCATCGTCCGTTCACCGAATACTTGCCGGTCTTCCACCATTCGACGTATCGGTCAGCTTGGTCATTCAAGTCCCAACCCGCCGTGGCGATGCTGTCGGCCAGGGCCATGCTGGTGTCGCCGGTCCACTCGCCCGCCTCCAAGCGGTGTGGCCCGCCGCTTCGGTAGCCCGTGACAGGGGCGAAGCTGCCTGGGGATTTGAACTCGACAGCGGCCCCCAGCGCATCGCCCACGGCCAAGCCGATCAGAGTTCCCCTGCGACGGTTGTACATGAATGCTGCCCTCAATACCACCAAGCAGTTTACACCCGCGTGACAGGCGAAGGCCGCAGGTCAAGCATGACAGCCGCTTTCTCTTGAGGAGTGAGGCGTCCACGCTCCAGAACGTCCTCGATGGCCTCGTTGTCTGGCTGCGAGGTCGCCTCGCTTACATCATCTTCTTCGCCCTTGATTTCCCCAAGTTCTCGCCGCTTCGACCCGATCAAAATCTGGAACCACTGGTCCCGCTGCATCACCGTGTGAAAAATGCGCTCTTCGTATGTCCCTTTGAGAAGCATGAAGCGGACATCAATGAAGCCTTCACCCGACCGACCCCAACCGACACGATCAACGCGACCTTCACGCTGCTCCATTCTCGCTGGATTCCATTCAAGGTCGTAATGGACGACGTATCGGCATTGCTTTTGGAGGTCGATCCCTTCTTCGCCAACCCGACTGACGAGCAAAACGAAAGGATCGTAGAAATCGTTGAAGTTCTTTCGGTGAGCCTCTCGGTCCCGGCTGTTCGATCCGTCATAGCGGCCCACCAGATCTACCGAGCGATGATCCTCCAGGCGAAAAGTCGCCTCTTGTTCGGCAAGCTCCAGGCGGTCGTATTCATCGGTAGTCGCTTCCGCCTCTTCGGTGAGATAGTGGTCAATGATGCCGCGCAGGGA
>Ga0207158_1043_pt1 | contig 33861 bp, 21 predicted proteins | sample Alteio_BWMinHeat_22_FD_153512 | JGI IMG/M metagenome (GOLD analysis project Ga0207158, IMG submission 153512) | Enriched cells from forest soil in Barre Woods Harvard Forest LTER site, Petersham, Massachusetts, United States -... | ecosystem: Environmental > Terrestrial > Soil > Temperate forest >... | reverse complement strand
CCTTCCGCGTCGCCTTTTCGAGCAGGTCGATCGCTTGGCGATAGTTGCCGTCGATCGCTTGGCCGTGCGCCTGGAGGAAGTAGTCTTTGTCCGGGCGAAGCGGAGTGTGTCGCGCTTTGGCGGCCAGCCGTTGCGCTTCGGTTTCATCCCCGAGCTGTCGTTCAAGGTCGGCGCGTTGCTCCCAGAGTGCCGCGGGCACGCGGCTCTCGTCATAACAGGTCTCGGCCAGCGCGCTGTAGTTCAGCGCCTGGCGGCGCGTTTCGACCTGTCGGGAGGGCTCGACATGGTATTTTGCGTGCTGAGCCGTGTTGCGAGCCAAAAGAAACAGTAACTCACCGATTTCATCCTGGAGCCGGTCTCGGTCCTCCGCGGGCAACAGGCGCACGGCAGGAGCTTCGCGCCACTCAGAGTTTTCCAGGACCCGGTAGCGTCCGAGCGTCGCCTCGGCGACGCGAATCCCCTCCTCGAGTTGTTGCCGATCGGCGTTCCGGCCATAGAGAAGCACCTGGGCGGTTTTCCTATCCTCCTCGAACTGGTGCAACCCGTCCGCGGCCTGAAGGCGGCCCAACCTCTGTCCTCGCACCGCAAACGCCGTTGCCAGCGCGAGAAGAATTGCGCCGAGAATCACGCTGACACTCGTCACGGACGCCAGGCGCGGATGCCGTCGTACCCATTTGCGGCCACGCTCGACCCACGACGGCTCCGGGATATGTTTCAACGGCATATCCTGGAGGTGGCGCTCAAGGTCCTCGTGCAGGGCGCGAGCCGTTTGGTAGCGTTTGTCCGGATCGGGCTCCAAGCACCGGCGAACGATGGCCTCGGTGGCCGGCGAGACGCCGGGGTTCGCCTCGCACAGCCACGGCGGAGCCTTGCGGCGGTCTGCGATCATCTTCTCCACGGTCTCACTCGACAGACCGCTTTGCACCGGATACGGATGCGCTCCGGTTAGCACCTCATGAAGAATCACCCCCAGAGAGAACAGGTCGCTCCTCACGTCCACGGGCTGCTTCCCCCGGCGAAACGCGTCGAGGTGTTCGGGGGCCATGTAGGGCAGGGTGCCTCCCACCGACGCCCATGCCGTGGACTGGACCTTGGTGTCCCGAGAGAGGTTGAAGTCGAGGAGCATCGGCTGACCCTCGTCGGTCAGCAAGATATTGGCCGGCTTTAAGTCCAAGTGCAGGATTCCCCGCTCGTGCGCGTGGCTCAGCCCATCGGCAAGGCTCGCACCAATGGACAAGACGGCCTCCACATAGCTCATCGCTTCTAGTTTTTGCAGAGGATCCGGGATATCCGCCTTCCCCGGCAATTGGGGACGATCAACAGGCATCGACTCTGCGGCATGATTTGCCGAAGTGCTAGCCGCTCGCGATGGCTTGGCGCTGTCGAACCTGCTTGTCGCACCCTTTCGACTGTTCACGGTGCTGACAAAAACCTTCCCCGACGCCGGCAAATGTGCGTTGCTGCGCACTTCCTTCAAGACGTCGGCAAGCGTCGTTGCGCCAAAATACGGCATGCACACCGCCTGGAACGGCGCGGCGTGGTGCACCGAATAGATCGGCACGATGTTGGTGTGCTGGAGCTGGGCCAGCGTATGGGCCTCGCTGAAAATGTTCGTGGAAACCTTCAGCGCCACGGGGCGGTTCGCTAAATCCCCTTGTTCGGCTAAATAGACTTTGCCAAACGCGCCTTCACCAAGTTCCCCGACGAGGCGAAAACCCAAGAACGCCGTTCCAACTTCCGGCAATGCCGTTGCAGGAAAAGTGAGAACCTGCGCCGCGGCTGAAGGGGTTGGGTCGACCGAAGGACGCGATTCGTTGACCAACCGAACGTCGAACCGTGCCTCTGGGGCCATTCGATCCGCGGTGGACAACGGCGTATTGACTTCGTGCGCGTCGTCAGAGGGCTTCACGACCGTTTTGGGTAAATCGTCGTACGCTTGCATGGAAGTAATGAACCTGTTCGAGTGTTCTCAAGATGCAACGAGAAACCCTACTTCAAGGTATCCGTCTGTGCCGTCCCATCGCTTCGGACATAGCTAAGTGCACCGTCAGAAATCGAGCGATGGATGACCTCGTCGCGGAATTCGCTCGAATTTCGGGGCGGGCGGGAATTCTCGCGAACTCCGGAGCCTCGATCCGGGCATGACGGAGCGCTAGTAGTAGTATGGCCGCGAGGGTCCCGTCGAGGAGTTGTAACTCGTCCCCGAGTAGGTGTAACTCCCGTTCGAACCGGTTGAAGAAGACGAAGACGATGACGAAGGCGAACTTGGTGACGTGTAGTACGGGCCGATCGGGTCGCTCAGAATTTCCCCCTCCAGCCAGAACGCGACCGGGTAGTAGGATCCCGAATTTTGGGTGACGCTGTACCGGATCGTGTAGGTGCCCGTCTGAAGGTAGGCCACCGCTGAAACGGGCGGCTGCCCCGTACTGCAATCCAGGCTCAGGACCACATTGCCGTATTGGTCGTAAACCGTCATGGTCACGGTGGCCGACGACGATTTGCTCCCATTGTCGGCAGCCAGTACGAAGTGGAATAAGCCGTCTTGAGCAATGGTGAGATTCGCCGTGCTCACGCTGGTAGGCGTCGAAAGGACGGCGCTTCCCAGCGCCGTCAATGCGACGGGCGGACTTGCGTCAAACTTGATGCCGAGGAAGAAGTTGCCCGTGTTGTGGCTGCCTTTCGGGTTGAGAGCGGCAACCTCAATCTTGTAGGTCGCGCCGGGAGTGCCGTTGGCGATCTGGATCGAATAGAGACCTCCACCGTTGGCGAGGACCTGCAAGGCGACCGGGTTGTCCTGGCTATCGAAGATATGGATCACGGGCTGAAGGGCATTGGAATCCGTGCCCCAAACCAGCGCGTGCATCACGAAGGCTCCGCCCGTTGCGGCGGACGGCGCCTGGAACTGATAGAAGTGCTGCGGCGCCAGGATATTGATGCTCGCCTGGTGGACATAATCAAATCGCTGATCGGTCTTGTTTGCCTCGGTCGGCAGCAACAGGCTCGCGGTCTGGAGCAGCGTGTTCGTCAGTGTGTTGTCCAGCGGCGATGACAGAATCCCGGTCAATAACCAGGTCAAGGATTGATACGTGATCTTGACCTGATACGTGCCAACGCTGAAGGCGTCGTTCGACTCATGGTCCACTTTGAAATAGTACGTTGCGTTCGATCCAACATTGTTGATCGTCAGGTTCAAATCGCCGTTTAGCGGATTCGATGCGGAAACCGATCCAACCGGGTGGAACGAGGAATCGTAAATCGACAACTTGGGAACCAGGAGACTGAGCCCGGACGTTTTTACCTGAATGTTCATCGAAGTCGGCAACAGATTGGACAACGGATTGAACGGGCTCACCAGCTTGTAGTAGTCCGCGTCGCTCGCAGAACTAAGGTCCGCCTGAAATGCCAGCTGCGACGGCGTGTTGCCAATCGCGGTTGCCGTGGCAAAGCTGTTGTTCGGGTGCGTGGTATCAAAGGCGTCGGCCTCGCGGGCGCCGTAGAGTGATTGGATGTCCGCGATATCCTGGCTGGAGAGGCCCGTGCGGGGTCCGATGTAGGAGCCGTACATGGCCGACTGGGTGTTCGTGGCGTTGTCTTCGACCCCGAGGATGTGCCCGGCCTCGTGCAGCGCAATCGTAAAGAGGTCGTACTGGCCATGGCCGCCCACGCCGTAACTGTCGTTGCTGTTCAGAATCATGTCCCCTGCCCAGGTTGTGCCCGTCCAGGAAAAGGGATCGGCGGTGGAGACGGCCGTGTTCACGAGCGGCTTTGCCGCGATGCGAATGTCGCCAAAACGCGAATCTCCCTGAATGGCCCCTGTCGATCCCAGCCCCTGACCGCCGTCGCTCACCACGCCGACGTTGACATTGGTGTATGTCAGCCAGGTCTGGAACGCGCGGAGGATCTCGGTCTCCCACGCGGCGGTTGAGGCCTGTGCGTTCAACGTTCGGAATAGGCTGCTTGACGCACCCCCCGCGCTGGTGCCATCGGGGACAAAGCTGAGGGTCATATTGCCGGGATTCGGCCAAATGGAACCGAAGGTTGAAGGCGTCACGCGATCTTCAAGGATTTCCAGTGTTGGTTTGCATGTCTTACGCATGGTCGTCCCTCAGATGAGCACCGCGAATTACCCGGAAATCGGCAGGGGAGAAGGGAGAGGAGGGGAGAACCGGCAACCTTCGATGACCGCTTTCGTGACCGTGTGCGGGGAGGGTCCGCAGAGGAGAGCTTTTTGGTTCCGAGGAAGAAGAGAAATCAACCTGTGGGGAATGGCCGCCTCTTCTTCCATCTCCTCCTTGAATATGTCATCGGAATCGCAGATTCCATGCCGGAAGCGAGGGAGCCTGCCACAACTTGCTGTTTTGATGAGAAAGGAAACGGCGGCCAAGCGTATGAATGGACCCCTCGCGCCACCCAGAGACCCATGAAAACGCTTGGATAACTTACACTTAGGGAACCCACAAGGCCGCTAATACGACCGGGGAAAGTGGATTATCCGGCTTGGCCTCCAGACAGAATCTCCGATTTGTTATATTGCAGCAGCATAATCGGCAAAGTGGGGAATTGCTTGGAGTTTCGATTTGCTGACACCTTTGTAACGCTTCATTAGCACGTATTAGCGCTTGGCGTCATGACACTCCCGGCTTACTCGCGGCCCGAGTCTTTGGAAGAGGAAGTGCCGCCGTCCTCGATGAGTTTCCTTTCCGTGAGGATTCGCTTCTCTTTCGAGGAGATTTGCTGCGACTCGCGCCGCTCCACTTCTCCGAGGTCTCGCATGTAAACATGGCGAATCTCAAATGGGTGATCCGGGTCGAGGCGTGGGGTGATGGTTTCCTGGATGACCACCGACGTCCCTCCTTGGTCTTTATCAAATTTGACGACCTTATACTGATGCTGGGCATTAGCATGAGTCCATTTCCACGAATCGCCCGTTTTGGCCAGGAGCTTGAGAACGGGTTCCCAGACGAGTTCCAACTCGCCGCCCTTCGCCGGGATATGCTGACCCACCTCGACGAAACCCGCGGAGACGCGCCACTGGTACGTTGGTCCCGGAAGGCGCACTTTCTGCGTCTTCTTCTGGGTGATCCAATTCGACGGCTCGCCCGCGTCGAACAAGCTCTTGCCGGGAAGTCTGCCGGTGTGGGTCGTCACGGTTTCCGTCAAGCCGCGCTCCCGTTCAAGGAATACTTGCCTGGAAACGACAGGGGTTGTGCCGGGGGCGAGGGGAAAAACGGCCAGGTCGTAGGTCAGAACCCGATCCGGGACATGGGGGAGAAACTCGGCGGTGAGGCGGCGGGAGTCTTTGTTTTTCGCTGGATCGAACGATTCGCAGTCGTCGAGACGAATCGTCTTGGCGTCCAACCAACCGGTACACAGGCCGCGAATGCGATATTCGGTCGCGTTTTCCAGGTCGCCGAAATTGCGCCGGCCAAAGACGCATTGAACTTTCAGGACCTGGTCGGTGTCCCCGCTTTCGAGGATCAACGACGTAGGCGGGAACTTCTGGTGCAGTTTGCCCGACACGATGATGATTTTGTTGCGGTACCTGTCGATGGCTTTGGTGTCCAGCGCCAGTTCCTTGCTCAATTGAAGCACGGAAACGGGAGACGTGATGAAATCCTCCATGCCGGGTGGAGGCAGGAGCGTGGGGCGAAGGTCCTCCTCGTATTCCCGAAGGAACGCCGCAACCTCAAGCCGGGGCGCTGAGGCAACCGGCGCGGAGGTGTAAACGACCTGACAGTTGTCGATGCGAATGCGGTAGTTCTCGCCGGCGCGGGTGCGGCCGTTGCAGGTCCCTCGAATCGCAATCGGCGTTCCTGGTTGCAGCTTTCTGACCGCCTCTTCATCCGTCTTGCGGAATAGGCAATTGACCTCGACGCGGCAATGCGTTTCCGCTTCGAGGACGACGGTTGGGAATTGGTCGCGGCCGTCGAGCAACCGCATCGCATCGACCAAGCCGACGAGTTCAATTTCCTTTCCCTTGTATTTGCGTTCGGCGGGAGGAGTGAGAGGCAGAAGTTCACAGACGTGCAAGAAACCGTTCTTGCCATACGTGCCGCGCACCGTGATCGGTTGTTCGTGGGGCAGCGTTCGCCAGCGATTCATGTCAGTTGGGCTTGCGGAAAGGTCGCACGAGATCGGCGGGCCCTCACCGGCGAAAACGGCATGGGGGAGCGGGGAAGACTGGTCGGACGGTTTCGTTTGGACCTTCTCAAACAATCCGCTCACCTCCAAAGCGGCATTGGCATATTTCTCATTCGTCTCGTCGGCGTTGGATGCCAACTCGGCGGATAAGCGCGCCGCGGAGATCGGAATGACTTCCGGGACCTTCGGCGCAACCGACGGCTTTTCGAGCGGCTCGCCGGGCTTGTCGTTGTCTGTGCCGACCGCGGGAGTTGTGGCAGGGATAGTCTCTTTTTTCTTTTTTTCCGCGACGACTTTTTCGGGAGGTTTCTTCACAGCGCCCCGAATGAACACGAAATAGGCGCCCGCGCCGACGACAATGATGCCCACCGCCGCGAACGCGGCAATGATCCACCGCGGAAGCGTAAAGGTCTTCTTTTCGTTGGGATCGCCTTGTCGTGTTGCGTGGCGTTCCGGCTTCTCGTCGTTGTCCGACCGATCATCGTCCTTCGCTTCTTCACCGACGTTTTCGGGGCGCCTCATACCGCCCGCCAACCCGTTTGCCTTCCTCACGTATCGTAATCGTTGGCCCGTCCGTGCAGGGCCTGACGGTTTGGTCTCGTCGGCGTCTTCGGCGTCGAGCACGTCCTCGAGCGGAGAATTGGAGACGATAACGCCTTCGTCCTCTTTCCCCGCCGGCGACACGTGGCGAGTTGGACGCTGGACGGTAATGGCATCGTCTAGTGTTCCGGCATCGTCAAGGGTGGGGTTGGTTACGTGGTCTCCATGGACGATCTCTTCGGTCACCTGGAAGGTCTCACCACAGCGAAGACAGCGAGTCTCGAAATCCTGCTCGAATTCATTTTCGGTGACATGCTGCTTGCCACAACCAGGACATCGGAAAGAAGACACCGTTTTCACCTCCTGTTCAACCCGGTGAAGGAATCGACCAAAGTACTTTCCTCGAGGGATTCCTCAACGGAAGGACCACGGAGAGCGCCAGGTTTTGAGCTTGTCGCTCCAGTGCTCGAAATGCCCCACGGATCGCAGGCATATTGCAATTCACCAATGTACCCATTGATTTCGCGCTGGCAATCAAGCGTTTACCCGATTCACCGAAGATACTTTGGACCTTCATGTGACAGCCATAAAGGCGCCGACCTCACGTAGTGTCTCAGTTTAATCGTGGGAGCGCGGGCGTCTCGCCCGTAAGTGCGGTCGGGACGGCCGCGCTCCCAGCAAACTACGACACGACCCGACTTCGAGGATTGCTGATTGCAGTGGAACATACACTCCGATTCACTATTCTCGAACCTACCGCCAGCTCGTGCTCAACCCGGTGCAAGCTCGCATTCATCGACCGATTACTCAGGGGGTACTCATTCGATCCACGCACGTTCTTCATTTGATTTCGATACTCCATCCTTGCAGCAAAAGATGAAACCACGGCCGAACGGCAGCTGGCCCCTTTACGGAATCTGCGAAGCGCGACGGGACGAGGAAATCGAAAAGCGATGCGGTCCAGGAACGCCGTCGTGCAGACGGCAATCCCTTTGCGCGCGTATTTGCTTCACAGGACCCCAAAGCGTGAACACGCGTTCGCACCGCTTAAGACAGTCCGAGAATGGAGTTTGCGCCGATGAGATGCGACGAGCATTCCGACCTGTTGGAAACGCTTGATTCGACGGAGGCGGCGTCGGGAGGGGAGGCAGCGGCCGCTCGGTTTCAGCTCGGATTGACCTTTTTTCAGCATGGCGACTATGAGCGGGCCATCGCCGCGTTCACCAGCGCGGTGCGTTTTGACCGAGGCTGTGCCGATGGTTTCGCGTGGCGCGGGGAGGCGCACCGCCTCAACGGCGATTACAAGGCTGCTTTGGCGGACTACGATGCCGCGCACCAGCTTGACTCCGCCAATGGCCGGGTCCTTTTTCACCGGGGCCTGGTTCACTGGGTCCTGGGCGATCATGACGCCGCGATTGCCGATTACACCTCAGCTCTCCAACTCGGTCCCGAAAACGCCCTCGCCCACGTGAACCGGGGCATTGCCTACTTGGAGCGGGGCGACGACGAGGCGGCTCTGGATGATTTAAGCCAGGCGATCCTGCTCGATCCCTCGTATCCCTCGGCCTACCAAAAGCGAGGCGATATCTATTTGCGGAGAGGAGATCTGGACAGAGCCATTTCCGACTATAACCAGGTATTCCGCCTCAACCCGTTCTGCGCGCTCACGTACGTCAAGCGTGGAGACGCGCACCGCTTGAAGGGAGATCATGAGTGCGCCGTCGCCGACTATGGCAATGCCGTTCATTTCGATCCGCTCAATGTCGCAGCTCACGTCCACCGTGGTCTTACGTACCGCCTGTTAGGAAGACACGACCTCGCCCTGGCCGACTTCGGCAATGCCCTACGGCTCGCCGGAGAGAACAGCGACATTTATTACGAGCGGGCTCTTACCCACCGCGCGCTGTGCAATTACCCAGCGGCCCTAGCCGATTTCGACAAGGCCCTCCAACTCCGGCCCAGCGACGCGGAACTGGTTTACGAACGTGGCTGCATTCACCAGCTGCGGGGCGACCTGGATAAGGCGCTGGAGGATTTCAACACGGCCGTTCACCTGAAGCCCGATCATGCGCTCGCCTATAAAAATAAGGGTGCCATTCGACTTAGCCGGAATGAGGTGGACCAGGCGATCATCGAATTCGGGGCCGCGATTCGGGCCGATCCAAGCCATGTGCGGACCTACATTAAGCGGGCGACGGCCTGGACCAAGAAGGGGCGCCTCGACGAAGCGATACGCGATTGCGAACAAGCGTTGCAGCGCGATTCGGATCTGGCCGCCGCTTACTTGGTGCGAGGGAGCGCGTTGGCACAGCAGGGCGCTTTTGAGGCAGCAGACGTGGATTTCGCGAGGGCACTCGAGCTGGAACCCGATAATGAGCATGTGCATAGCGTGCGCGGCGTGACCGAGATGAAGCAGGGCAATTTCGAGAAAGCCCTAGCCGATTTCACGAACTCCTTGCGTCAAAATCCGAGGAACGCCCGGACTCACTTCCTGCGAGGAACGGTCTATCAGTCCCTCGAACAACACGACCGGGCGTTGGCGGACCTCAACCAAGCGGTGCTGCTTGATCCACAGTACACTGCGGCGTACTGCATCCAGCGGGCACTCCTGCACGCTGTCAATTGCGAGTACGAGCGGGCTCTGGCGGAATACGCGATCGTCCTTCAGCTCGACCGGACCAACCTGAGCGCCCTGCTTGGCCGCGAGCAAGCCTTGGAAGCCATGAGATCCCTGCCAACCCAAGGAAGCGAATCCGCGTCTGGAAATGGAACATCGGAGTCCCCCGAATTATTGCTCCTGACTCCGGCAACTCCGCAGGAGCAACAACAGCGACCGAAGACGGCAAAACACCCTCCTGCCCCCCCCCCACGCAGAACCACGCCGTCGCCAAAGTTACCGATCCGCATATTCCCACCATGGACCAACCAACCGAACTGGAGTCCGTGGCGTCGGGGCCTGCTTCTTCACGTTCGGACAGGCGGGTGACGGACTCGTCCCGCGCCGAGCAGATCGCCATGGCAGCGCTGACGGAGGAAGCGAGCGCGGCTATGACGACGGGTGATGAAACGCAACCCGATCAAGCGGTGGAACTGCCCCTTGAAGCGAGCAACTCCGCCGACACGCTGTTGGAGGCATCGCGTGGCGACGGAGGCACGCTCCTCAAGAGCGCGGAAAATCCCGTCCTGGCGCGAGCCGTCGCGAACCAACGCCACAGAGAGGAATCCGAGCGTGCGCGTCTTTGGGCCGAGATGCGGTATCGCGAGCGACAGGATCAAGTGAGCCGTCAGCAGGAGGAACTACGGCTTGACGTGATAACCGAGGGTCGCAGAAAGATTAGCCGGCGCTTGGGAATCATCGCCGCCGCCGCGTTACTGCTCATCGGCGGCGGCACGTATTGCACGATTCACATCATGAAGAGCGACCAACACTTGACGGCCGCCAGCGCCTGGGAAGAGTTCGCCAACGATACGCCCGGAGCGAGCCAGAAGTATAAAGGGAAGTTCGTACAGCTCACGGGAAGAGTCAAAATGCGCGCGGAAGGGCAAGCCAACCACCTTTCCTTTGAAGCGCCGGAAAACGCAAAATGGGAAATTGAGTTCACCTTGCCCGCAGCTCAAGCAAAAGAATTGAAAGATGGGCAGGAGATCACTATCCGTTGCCGCTTTGGCACCCGAAAGGAATCGGATGGCAACCTCTTGCTGAGCAACTGCACATTGCAAAAGGAGAGCTGAACCCGCTTCCATATCTCATTGCAATGCAATTGTCAATTGCCTAGGAGACAGCTTGCTTCTGCCTGCATTTCGGTCGATTCCAGGACATCGCCGGTTGAACGATCCGCTTCCGGCCCCCGGGTGCTCGGAGTAGCGCTTCCGAGTCAGACGAAACAGAGAATCTTACAAAGAAAGCGGGGCCCGATTCGGCCTCGTTTTCGGAGCGAGCCCTAAGCCCTTCTCCAGTGGCGCGTTAGCCTGGATGTGAAGGTGGGCACACACCTGGCATGGCGGCTCTTCCCGTGGCGGCGAGCTCTCTGTCTTGCCGGGCCACCTCGGCAAGTGGGAACCCTTTCCGCCCAGCTGCGGCCGTGGAACGCTGGCAGGGCCGACCGTCAGTTGTTTCCCGATACGTGAACCGCCCTGGCCGTGTCGCTTATCGCCACGGATCGTCATTCAGTGCGCGGCGCCGGCTGTGTGGGGTTCAACGCAATCAATGAAACAGCTGCTATTACTATAGCGCTGGGTGTGAGGGTGAGCAAGCATTTGGGGTGGCGGCGAGCTATCCAGCTTGCCGCGGCAATTCGGCAAAATGGATAGCTCGCCGCCACGTCGTACTGAGCGCTGAAGTATCAATTGCTCAGCAACGAGTCATCAATCAGTTCTTGCCCCTTAATCGTGCCCAGGGCGCTAAACACGTTTTGATCGATTGTGTAGGAAATAGAAAGAACCGAGCCATCGGCCATAAGCGCATTCCATGAGCTGAAATGCGCCGCGCCAAAGGCCCCGCCCGTAGGACCGACGATATTAAGATCCCGCAGCGGAAGCAACGTAGGGTTCGTGAAGCGGATCGTGTTGAGATTGGAGCCGCTATACCCCGAGGCATAACCAAGGTCGTCTTCGTTAAGGACGGCGCCGAGGCGGGGATTGGCGGCTTTCTCGCCCAAGAGCAGCGTGTGTCCCAAACCATCGGTGATATCCATGATCTGAACGACATTCCGAGAGACGCCGACGCCATTGAATTGACTAAGAACGATGCCGTTTCCCGCAACCCCCGGCAGATTGCTGCCATTACAGGCCGCGTAGTCGGACTGGAAAACGGTGAACGCCGAGCCCTTAACAGTGCTATACGCCGTTTCGACAGGGAAACTCGCGTTCACATAAGATGCCGTCGCGGGCCCGCGGCGCGTGGGGCAAAAAAAGTACTTAACGGGCGTCTTCAGTGCGTTCGTCATGTTGGTTGTCGGAGTCGCCACTGCGCCGCCGGTCCAGACGGTCTCTTCATCCAAGTACGGCAGGATCTGGTACCCCCACCCGGCGTCCTGCTGCCATCCGCTAATTGGGGAACTGTTGGTGGCGCTGGGAGCGGAGAAAGTTGGCGCTGCGTGGTCATCTACCCCCGCCGTTGGGAAATAGCCGATCTGTTGCTGGTGCCTGAGGCAGGCGATGCCGAGCTGGCGAAGGTTGTTGGTGCAAACCGTCCGATTGGCCGCTTCCCTCGCTTTCATAACTGCCGGAACGCTGATCGCGATGAGGGCGGCAATGATCGCCATGACGACCAATAGTTCAATAAGCGTGAATCCCGCCTGCGTGGGCGTGGATCGCGAGGAAATAGAACGCATGGGGTGCTCCTGCGTTGGACGAAGGGTAAGAATGCACAAAGGGGCGCGGCCGATCCGCCACCGCCCATTTCGGCAAAAGAGGTTTATCAATGCCGGGAAACGAAGTCAAAAGAAGATACGAGGAACAATCGGCGAATAGGAGCGCGCGCCACGAGTGACTGACATCCCGGCTACGATGGGACGCCGACCTAACATTAGACGACAGGCTAAGATCCGCACAGCGCTCGATAAACGGAATTAGTAATTGTGGTGCGCACGTGGTGCGAGGCCAGTAACGTAAAAAGAACCGGACCCGTCAGGCAAATGTCCTCCTACGTTATGCCCGGCATTCCATTTCCGCCGACAAATTCACCGCCCAGATCGTGCTCGATGTTCCAACCAGCGCTTCTCGCGATTCCGAATTCTGTACGAACCCGGTCTCAAGCTGCGGCTCCACCGAATGCGTATTACACCCTCCTGAGCAATCCTGCGCGGCTCGCCTATCTTCGCCGGTTGTTAGGTATACCTTCTCACGATCTACATTTGGAGTAAGTAAATCAGGACCTTCAGAAACTAACTGGCAGAGGAGTGTGGTGGGTGTGATTCCTACGTTTTCGCGGCGTCGGAAGGCGGCAGGTCGTGATTTCCAAGTGACAGCTGGTTCATCTCAATGAACGGAAAGGATGCGAGGAATGTCCAGTCCACAACAAGAGGAATACCTTCGTAGGCAGGCGGGGGAAAGTCAACGGAGGCAGCAGAGAACGGTGCAGCGGAGGAGAGAGAATCCCGCGGAAGCCGCTCAGCACTGGCGGAGATGGGCAAAGTATGGGGTCTTCACGGCGCTCGCGCTCGTGGCTGTTTACTACAGCTGGGTCTACCTATGGCCCCTGATCTTCCCGCAAGTGTTTCCGCCCGAGCCGATGGAACAGCTGACAATTGACGAAGTTGTGGCCGAGTTTAGAGACACCCCGCAAGCGGCGGAGAAGAAGTACACGAACAAGCGAATCACTGTCGAGGGTAATCTCCGCGTCGAGGCCGCGAAAAAAGGAACGGCAAACACCGGCCGCATCTATTTTGAGCTCCCCGGCGAGAAAGGTGAAAACGTCAAAGTGTTTTGCGAGTTTTTCGACATCGATGACGCGGGATCCATTGACCCAGGTGACGGGGTCCGGATATCCGGTTTGATTCAACGCGCGGGGCCGCGGGACATCAAAATCGTGGGCGCGGCCCGAGAATGATTTCACGATGCTTCCATCCCGGCTTCCTCAAACGAACACGAGCGCGGGTTAACTTCCCTCAGTCTCATTCAGACGCTTCCGGGTGTTCGGAAGCGGCATCCACAAGGTCTGGCTTCGGGGAACGGTTGGGCCCGTACCCTTGCCTTTTGGTTCTACACGAGCCGGGTTAGGAGCGCGTGGAGCGTGGTCTCCAGCCGGCTTCGAAGAGCGTCCACTCTCGCTAGCGTGGCGAAGTGTGTTTCTTGTTTCGCACCAATGTAAAGGAGTGTCCGAGATGTCTCGTGTCCTTCCCAAGGCCCGCAGGCGCGGCTTTACGCTGATCGAACTGCTGGTGGTCATGGCCATCATCGCGGTTCTGATCGGGCTGTTGTTCCCCGCCATCCAGGCGGCCCGCAAGGCCGCCGACCGCAACACGTGCTCGAACAACCTTCGGCAAATTGCCCTGGCCTTCCACAACTTTGAGGTGTCCCAGAAGGGCTTCCCGCGCGCCGGCGAGCACATCGTCACCGGCGGGTTCGATGCCGCCGGCAATTTCGACCCAACGGCAACGAGCAACAATGTGATTCCCGTTGGGGGGTCGGCCACAAACGTTTGGAAGACGCAGGATTTGCAGTCTCCCATGCTGTTGATCTTGCCCTACATTGAACACGACACCGACTATGCCATGTACGACCCGCGTTTTCCCTACAACGATACCAGGGCCCCGAACAACCAAGTGGTGTCCCAGACGGTGGTGAAAATCTATCACTGCCCCACCAATCCGATTTCCAATTTGCGATTCAACAACAACACCACCGACTCCCTGGGCTTCGGTGTTTGTGATTACGCCCCACTTCCGTACGTGGAAGCAGCGACCGCGCCGGGCGGGAATGTTTACGCTCTACAGCCGGCCGCGTTGACCGGAGCCATGTACCCCGGCACGTATTACCACAAGTTTCTTACGACTGATTCCGGCCCGATTTCACATAAGAAATCGGTCCAGCTGGACACGACGGTGGCCGGCGCTTTCAACACGGCCGGACCCGGCGGCACGAGCATTCCCCTAACTGGAGCCAATTCGCTTGGCGGTCCCAGTGGCAACAAGATCGATCCCATGTTCGGGCTCCCCAAGATCGCTGCCATTGCCGATGGCACCTCGAATTCCATCCTGCTGTACGAGGACGTCGGCCGCAACGAGCAAATGGACGGCGTCGAACCCCCGGGTTCTCCGCAGGCCGGGACTTTTGACGTTAACGAGTATTACGACCCCTATATGTCTGAAAAACTAGCGACTCCCACCAAGCGCAGCCACTGGAGGTTTGCCGACCCGGACACCGCCTCCGGCATGTTGCAGAAAATCAATAACGCTTCGGGCGGCTCGATGGACTTCGTCGACCCCAACGTCGATCCGCTGAACAAGTGCTTCAACAAGACCTGGCACTGCCATGACTGCGGCGCCAACAACGAGGCGTTCAGCTTTCACGGCAACGGCGCGCACATTGCATTCGCAGACGGCCACGTGGTGTTCATGCGTAACGGCGTGACGCAGGAAGTCCTGCGCGCGCTTGGCACGCGCAGCAACAAACTCAATGAGGGCAGTCTCGCCGATCTCGACCCTAATTACTAAACCGCCCCAGAGTGTTGACGAATGTGGTTGCGGCCCGGATTCGAGCACTCGCCGCTCGAATCCGGGCGCGATTGTCGGCCCGATTGGCCGAGACCGCCGGGGAGTGGAGGGCCCCGGACCTACATGAAAGGTGAGACGCAAAGCGGTATTTCGACGGGCTTCCTCTCCCTCCAGCCCGCCAGCCGCCTCGCACGGTTTGCTACTTCACATGGACCGGAAACTGGTTGCCATCTTGGTTGCCGGCGCGCTCGTCATGGGCTTCACCGCTTGGCGCGCGTATCCTTCGCGGCCCCCAGAGATTCCGAAGGGGGACCGGCGTTACATGCATTGTCCGAAATGCGCCAAGGAATCCCGTTACGACGAGCATCAGTATGAGAAAGACTGCGCGTACTGCGGCCAGAAGGGACCGCTCGTGGCGACGAAAGAATCGATTCGCACAATAGGCGTTCCTTCCGGCCCTATCGCCCGCTTGCTCCCCCCTCTGCTGCTCGAGGCGATTCTCCTGGGTGCCGTTGTCCTCTGGTATGTGCACCGACGTAAGACCCTCTCGGTGGAAGAAGACCAACTTTACACGGAGTGCAGCCGTTGTCGCCAGAGGCTGCGCTACCACGCGGCCAAGATTGGGCATTTGGCGCAATGCCCGAGGTGCAAACGTCGATTCATCTTCCCGGCCCTTGCTCCCGATGACGATGAGATGCGTTTGCGGTGGTGGCAACCGCAGTGGTGGCGCTCGCGTCTCAAGGTGTAACCTGATCGCCTACCGGAGTCGGGGTCGTCGCGAACGCCGAATGAACTATCATGGAGGTTGAGTGCCTGTGGACAGTGCTGCGACATTGGAGATCCCCAAGAAATCGTCGTCTCGGTCCATGGATGCGGTCCCTATCGACCACATCTACGTCACGCATTGCCTATACGGTGAGGGTATCTACCGTCAGGCGGGCTTTGCCGTGCGCGCCTGTTCGACGCGCGATCCGTTGCTGCTGCGCTTCGCTCAAGAGTACCCTTTCTACCGGGCCCCTCTCGGAATGCGGGGTTCTCGGCCGGAATCTGCGCCGCGTCATTTGGCACTGGTGCGGATTCCCGGTGGCCGAAGCGCGCTGATTCATTCGGTCGATTTCCCCGATGACGACCGAGGGCGTCCCAACAACTTTTTTTCCCATGTCCTCGTTCATCCCGGCTTGACGGCGTGCGAAGCGCTGACCACCTGGGCCTCGCCCGATTGGACGGTGAGCTACGATGCGGGCGCGGCCAAGAACCTGGAACCGGTCCCTTGCTTGCCGAGGCCCGGCCCCGTGAACGATTCCGCCGTCAGTGCGTATCTTCAGCCCATCGTACAAGAGCCGGATTCGGACCTTGCGACTTTGATCTTTCCGCAACGGCTGTCGGGAGACCTCCAGAAGCGAAGAGAACTTCTCAGTCTGACGTTGCGAGGCTGTCTCTTGGCCCTTCGCGCCGGCCCCAGCTCGCCGCGCGGCAGATTCTATCTCCATGCCGAGCCGGGCTTCGCAGCTCTGCTGTTCTACGCCGTCGCACGTTTGCTTCCAGAAGCCCTGGCGGCGAACCTCACGTTTTCGACGTACGAAAACGCACAGCGCGATCTGCGCACCTACAAGCATGCGCAAATGGTGGGCACTTATCTCGCTGATCCGGGGAAAGGGCTCGACGACGAGTTCTACACCACTCGTGGTTACGCTTTGGACACGTTCAATTCCAGGTTCTCGCCAGAGCTGGAAGAGGAAGGAGAACTTCCGATCGACGAGTGGTTCGACATGGCCGCAAAGGGTGACTGGACGACCGTTGACAAGGTGCATCGGCTGCAAGGAAAGATGGATACCTCACTGGTATCATTCCGGGAAGCGTTTCAGGCGGCCAAGCTGGGCAAACTCATGGCGTCGGGCCAGGCCCGGGCGGAGGACCTGATCGCCTTGAAACATTCCTCGTGCGGACCGGCCATTCTGGAGCGCCATCGCGCGAAGGTTTGGCCGCTCGTGCGCGACGGCAGCTTGGCCGACCCGCGCCTGCGCGAGGAATTCGCCGAATTGCTTCAGGAGCATCTACCCGAATTGGAACTGCAAACGGCAGAGGCGATGCGGGAGAAGCCGGCCGCGAACTGGCAACCTCATTGGAAGCTGGTCTGCGCCATATTGCACCAGGATGCCGCCCGACTCCGCGACACTTTTCAGAGGATCCTTCCGGAACCGCCCTATCCTCCCGACCTCCGCTTCTCGTTGCTGCAAGAGTTGCGGCGCCTCCAGCTCAGCCCGCTCGACCAACGCTTGCCGCTGAACGCACTCCTGCGGGAATGTTCGGCCGAGGAGCTGGATCAATTGGCTCTCTCGGACCTGCCGCGGGAATGGCTTGTCCTGGCTCTTTGCCATGCCATGAGCCGATCGGCAACCCGAGCGGATGCGGTGCGGCGCGTTCACGGCGGTGACGACTCACTGATTCGCGCGTATTGGGGGCAATTCAAATTCCTCCGCGAGGAGGCGCAGCGACGGGCCATCCTGTCCCGTTTGTTCTCCGCCGACGACCCGCGGAGCGACCCGTTTCTCAGCCGGCTGCTCAAGAGTGGGAGCTCCTTGCGTGCGGAGACGCTTGAATGGCTGCTGGATTCGCTCGACGCGTTCACGCCGAAGAAGGCGGAATTCTGGGACCGTGACAATCACCGTGGTCACTTGTTGGAAATGCTCCGCGACCTCGGCGAAAGCGCAGAGCCGATCTGGGACCGCCTATGCGGGCAGATTACGAGCGAGGTGCTGCTGCAAACCGACGCGCACCAGAATGCGCTTCTACTGGCGCTTGCCGCAGCGAACGACCGCCCCGGCCCTTCCGTTCCGTTGAAGGCGGCGCAAGTCATTGCCGACTGGGTTCTGCTGCGTGAGCATTTCGAAAAGGCGGCCGGAATTGCCCCGGACGGCCGCGCCTTGATACTCGACGCCTGCAAACGACGCGGCTTTGACTCGATCGAGGTGCTCACGCGGTATTTCGAACGGTACATTCAACCACGGGGGCTGAACCACGAGGTGCTGGACGATTTCGTGGGCTTTTTTCACAGCTTTTACCTGGAAGGCGTGGAGTATCAGGACCACGGATCCCGGCTTCTGGCCTGGCTGCAAATCGTGGACGGATGCATGGATGAGTCCCTGAGGGCGGACTACCAGCGGTTCTACCTGGCGGGGTTTGTGCCGGTCGAATTCCGGCGGAGGTTGGCGGAGGAAACCGCGCAAGTGGGCGCGCTCCTTCCCGCGGTGCTTGAATCCATTCCGAAGACGACGCAGGCGGGGGCGGCGGACGAATCGTCGCGCGACTGTGCGGCGTCCGGATCCAGCGAGAATCTGTTTAAGTGGACGGGAATCCGCCCGGCCGAGGCGCCGCCGAGCTTCTCGGTCCTATCTCTTTGGAGGCGGTTGCCCTGGCTCCTGTGCACGATGGGCGGAGGGTTGCTGGCGGCGTGGGCGACGGGATTCTTCAGGTTCCATGCGGCGGCGCTTGCCTCGGTGGCGCCGTTCATTCCGGTGGTAGTGGGATTGGCCGAGAGCATGGCGCTGCAATCGGCGGGACTCGCGGCGCGTGGTGCGCGGGGACGATGGACTCTTTCGCGGAAAGCGCCCCATTCGATGGGACAGGAACTGCTGGCGGGGGTGCTTCTCGGCGTCGTGGGCGGGATCACTGCGGGCGGAGCCGCCATTGCCTTGACGCGAACACTGGCGCTGGCGTTGTCCTTGGGGTTGGCTGTCGTCGGAGGCATGGTGGGCGCCGCCGTTATCGGAACGGCAGTTCCTCTTCTTTTTGTCCGGCTTGGTTGGAGTACGCGGGTCGCGGCGGGACCGCTCGTCCGAGCCCTTGCGAGTACGTTGGCCCTGCTGGCATACTTCGGTCTAGCACGTTGGCTGGTGGCGTGAGACACGGGGTGGCGCGAGTGTACGATTATTGAACACCCTCTCACCCCCTTGCCGAGGGCGCGGAGGGTCGGCATGTGGGTCAGAGGGTCGCGCATGTGGGTCAGAGGGTCCGCGCATGTGGTCGAGAGGGTCGCGCATGTGGTGGAGAGGGTGGTCAGATTCTGACCACCCTCTCGCTCAAGGGTCCATGAGCAAGAGGGTCGTCACTTGCTCAAGAGGGTTGAGCACCTGGGTCGAGAGGGTCGCAAGAGGGTGGTCAAAGTTTGACCAGTCAATTTGGCAGATCGTCATTGACCGGCATTGGCAGCCAAAGGCAGCGATGGATCACCAATGGACGGCATTGACGCTCATGGACTCTGGCGCGATGAGCCTTGACTGTGTGAGGCTGAGCGCCCCCTTCGCGCGCGATCCGAAGGGCGCTGTCAATTTCTGCTGTTGGCGCGAGGTCCGAAAAAGAGGACCGGCATTGGCAAGCGTGCCACCACCCATTGCGTTGCGGCACTCGTTTGCCACGCACCTGCTTAAGGACGGCTATGACATTCGCGCGGTGCGGGAGTGGCTCGGACACGGCAGCGTTGAAACCACCATGATTTACACGCATGTCCTCAACACGGGCCGTTGCCCTGAGCGCAGCCCCTTGGACGCCCCGAGCGCCGCCGCATCAGACGGGACAGGTCGCGGAGTCCCGCGACCCATCCTGGAACGCCTTGCGCCGCAACCTGCGCCCCAATCCCATTAGCAACCGAGTGTTCCGTCAACATTTGCGTGGCCTCGGCCAGCGTGATAGATTGCAAACCATGCCACGCCGACCAGAATAGGTCGGTCAATTGATTAACTTTTCGGCAGAGCAGGCGATCGTATGACTTGGGCGTTGTGTTTCAACTGCGGTGCGACGAAGTTCGGGGCCATCTGCCCGTGTCCCGAGTGCAAGTACGGTTCCACGGGCGACATGAACCTTGACATCGCTTTTCGCGATCACCGCTTCTCCAAAGACACGCTTAATGCATTCGGTGCAGTGGTTGCCTCAATCCGTCGCGTATGCCAAGACGATCAGTTGCGGTTCTGGTCGTTCATCCATTATGTCTCGACCAGGCACCCGGACATTCTCGGAGTAAAGATTGCGGCTGAACAGCGCGAGCGCTGTGAGAGTATTATAGGGCGTGCTAATCCGCCTCCTGTCGCAGTAGAGGAATCCGGGAGAGCCAAGTTGCTCAGAGACTTTGTGACGCGACGAACCGACGGCGAAGTGGAAACTGAACCTGACAGCGGTGGCAACTAGATACAAGGTGTGCACCTGCCGAACCCATCTGTGGCCTCGGAAGTCAATAGGCGCACCGCGGAATTCTGAAGAATGATTCCTTCGTTTTGCGTGTTTCGCGGAAGGATGGACGCGCTTGACGGTTTGGTCCGCGTCGAAGGATTGTTTATCGGAATGGTGTCCGCGGGAAGCGGCACCCAACACATCTACGGGGTCGGTCGAATGGAACTTTAGCCTCGTTCCTTATTGACGCCTCTCCCGCCTGGGCGCCAGCGCACAACCGCTTGCGAAGGCCCAACTTGCTCTGTATCCTGGGGTGACGTGGCGACTGGGTTCGATCCCCTTTGTGTCGGGAACGTGCGATGCGCGGTCAATTCACGCTCGAGTATTGGCGGGATGGCAAGTTCTACGTTGGGCGGCTGCTGGAAGTCCCCGGCGTCTTCAGCCAGGGTAAGACGCTGGCAGAGCTCCGTGATAACATCCAGGACGCCTATGCCTTGATGGTGACTCAAGAGCGGACCCCGGCGCCGGCTCTCGCCCAACAGCAGCCTGTCGAACTCGACGTATGAAGCGGCAAGCGTTCATCCGAGAGCTCGAGCAGGCCGGGTGCGAATTTGTGCGCCACGGCAAGCGACACGACGTATACCGCAACCCTGCAACCGGGCGGCAGGCCCCGGTGCCGCGAGATCGCGGATACGCTGTGCGCAGTGATACGTAGGCAGCTCGGACTCCAAGCCCAGTAAGCCGAACCCATCTATGGCCTGGGAAGTCAATAGGCGCCGGGCGCCATGCGTTCGCGGCCGTTGAGTGACGGTCGCTTGTCACGATAGGTAAGCTGGGCCGCGAAATCATGAGGGTAACTAAGAGCATGGGATAGTTGACTCCTGGCCCAAGCCTCAAATTCTGGAATCGGCCTGGGTCGGCATGCTTTCGCGGCCCGGGCAGGTATGTGGTGACAGTCGATTGTCACTACGTGGCCGCGAAAGCATGGCACCCGGCGTTAGGCCACAAAGAGTGGGAATTTGTCAACACTGCCTAGACTTGAGGGATACTGCCCATGGTCGTTCCAGCGCGCACAGACGCCAACTTCATCAAGGTCTTTGTGCATGAAGTATATGTGGTCCTCCTCGCGATAGGGCTCGCGGAAGTCGTTTTTCGCGGGATACAGCCCGATCTGAGCGACCCGGGCCTAACGGTTTCGGATAACGTCGCGAGGATATTCGGCGCCTTGCTCGTGTTCTGGGTGTTCGTGAGCTACTGGTGGCTCTGGTCGCAGTACGTCAAAGAAGAGGTTCGACCCACGCAACGGGAACTGGTTTTTGATTTCGCGATCCTAATCAACCTGGAGTTGATGTTCGCCTACTACAAAGCCCCACTGGTCCTTGGGGGCCTGTTTGTCTTGCTCGGCTTCTTGGACCTCTTCTGGGTGGCCAACCACCTTTACGAACTCAGGGCGACGGGCGAGCGGGCGCACCGGTGGAAGTGGGTGCGCGCCAAATTCAATGCCATCGTGGTCTATGGGCTCGTTCTCGGGCTGGTTTGGTATTTCGGGTCTCTCCCCGCTCTGATACTCATCCTTGCCATGGCTGTAGCGTTTGGTTGCGTCCGCTGGTTTCTCTTCGGCGAAGTTAAGAAAATCCACGGCTTGGTCTTCCGCGAAGCCCAAGAAGATGACATCGCCCAAATCGTCAAGATCCATAACGACAACGCTTTGGAGAACGTCTTGAATGAAAGAGCGCGGGTGGGCAGGGGCTTCTTTCTGAAACCGACCACAGAAGAGGACGTGCGCGCGGCCAGGACCGGCACTTCGGAAAGGTTTTTTGTCGCCGTCGACCTGGAGGACGAGCGGACCGTCCTCGGCTATGTGGCGACGGCGAACGAAATCCCCAGGGGCATCCTTGACGACGTTTGCTGGGAATCCCCGGGCTCGAAATCCTTTCTTTCGAGTGTACAGCACCTCCACATTACATACGTGGCGGTCAATCCCAAACAGATGGGGAGGGGGGTGGGCCAATTCTTGTACGATCACCTTTATCAGACCAATCCCCACTGCGTATTCTCGGCGTTTATGTCGACCAAGCCATATCTGAACAGTCGTTCTCTGGCCTTCCATGAGAATCAAGGGTTCAAGTGCTGGGGTTATTACTGCGCCACCGAGTTTCGGGGGCAGCGGAATTACAAAAGCGAGTTGCGCGTTAATGCCATGCACTACGCCGCCAAGAGAGATGCGTGGGTGACTTGCTTGCCTATCGCTCTCTTGACCCTGCCTTTGATTGCCTTGGGCCTCGCCTTCGCGCTGATGCCCGAGTGGAACCCGGCGTTATGGGTGATCGGCGGACCTCTCCTGCTTCTGTTCCTTGTTGGGGTGGCATTGCAATGGACCCTGTTTGGGATGTCATATGAGATAACTTCCTCGCATATGATTGTTCGCGCCGGACCGCTGCGGCAGAGCATCGAGCTTGATGCGATCGTGGAAGCCGTCCCCACCTCCGAGGCCCGGTACATCCTGGGCGGTGTGTGGAGATTTCGTTACGCATCGTCGGCGGACGCAATTCTCATGAAGTACCAGCGCGCCAACGAATCGAGCTGGGAGGTTGTGATTTCGCCGGTCGAGAAGTCGCGCTTTCTTGGTGACCTTGCCAAGGCAGCACCTGGTCTTGAGGACGTGGGACACGGCACATTGCGGCGCCGCTCCGAGAGCTCGGCCTAACCCATCTATGGCTTCGGAGGTCAATGGGCGCACCGCGGATTTCTGAAGAATGATTCCTTCTTTTTCGTGTCTCGCGGAAGGATGGACAAGCCGGACGGTTTCGTTCGCTTGGAAGGATTGTCTACGAAAACGGTGTCCGCGGGAAGCGGCACCCAACACATCTACGGAGTCGGTCGAGCGGACCTTTAGCCTCGTTCCATTCGACTGCGGCGCCTGCGCGTCGCGCCCCAGAAAATCCTTCGTGCCCCGGCGGCGATCTGGCGCGCCAATCGATGCCGCAATAGAAGCGGTGCGGTCGTTCATCGGAGGATTGTTGGTAAAAGCGCATCGTGGTCTCCTTGCGATGGGCGTGGGCGCCTGAGCCCGCATGGTGGTTGGAAGGTGCGCCCTTCCTGAAAATCCCACGCTGGGGCCGACGCGAACGCGCCGAGCCTCTATACCTTGGGACGGGTTATCCGCCCATCCCAAGGAGGCCATGATGATTATCAAGCGGCTGAAGCTGACCGGGCCCGCCATTTTGGTTTTCCGGGCGTCAACGTTTTTCCAGGTGGCAGGGTGGCCGAGAACACGTTGCACGCCATCGTGACCGGCCCGCCGTATGGCGTGAAGGAGTACGACTTCGACCAGTTGGAGAATCGGGCGAATGGGAACGGCGGCAGGGTGGCCGGGGCTGTGGTACTCTGAAGACCTGGCGTGCCGAACCGGGGCTTCGGAGTACCTCAGCCCCGGCCACGCGCCGGGAGCGGGAGCGGTTGCGGCGGTTTTTCGTGGAATGGGGGAGGTTGGCCGGGCATGCTCCGCGGCCGGGGGCGCACGTGTTCATCGCGGCCAACGCGTTCATCGCCCAGCTTCTCTATGCCGGGCTGGTCGAGGCCGGGTTGGAATTTTGGGGGCAGTTGATTCGGCTGCTTAAAGCGTAGTGTGCGTCAAGCATGCCTGCGCCGAAGCAGTGGCCCAGTTTGGTGAGTCCGGCACGGGTTCGGCGGGTGCGGGGCGCAGGTTCGTTGCGGATTGACGGCCGAACCCGTGGCACCGGGCGTTTTGTTCACAGGCTCGGAGCTTGGGTACGTGGGGACAACCGATGAAATGCCTTTCGACAGTGGCCGCGGATTCGGGTATCGTAGGATACCCTCCGGGCGTGAACCGAAAAGGAGCTGCCATGCGAAGTACGCTCATTCTCACCGGAACGCTTTTCGCGTTCAGCCTGGCTTTCGCGGCGCCGGCGCCGGACGCCAAGTTCGATGTCGTGGAATTAAAGGACAAGTACAATCACAAGTTGTCGGAGCGGTTCCACAACACCGAGGGGGACGACAACGTATTGCCGATCGACAAGGGCAAGAAGAAACTCGGCGACGTGGAGTTCAAGATCGCCGATGGCGTCATCCAACTCGGCAGCACGATGGTCCCGGACGACCCGGAGAAAGTGGAAGGCATCAAGGTGGGCCAGAAGTTCGTGAAGCTGCACATCCTCCACGCCTGCGGCTACGGCGGCGGCACGAACGTGGAAGGCACGCCCGGCCACGTGCCGGACGACACGACCATCGGCGAATACAAGGTGCTCTACGACGACAAGACGACGGCGACGATCCCGATCGTGTACGGCCAGGACGTGCGCGATTGGTGGTACCTCGAAGGCGAGAAGGAGACGTCGCGCGCCAAGGTCGTTTGGAAGGGCGAGAACGAACAGGCCAAGAAACTGAAATGCGGCGTCCGCCTATACATGACCACGTGGAAGAACCCCAAGCCCGACAAGAAGGTGGTCAGCATCAATTACATCGGCCGTAAGAACGACACGCCGGCCGCGCCGTTTTGCGTGGCGATCACGGTGGAGAACGAATAAGGCGGTTGAGGCGTCGCATAATGGCGAGCAGCCGTGGTGCAGGCGAGTCGCCTGCGTTTCCTGGCATGCGCAAAACGCGGAGAATCGGGGTTGGGCCTTTCGGCCTTGATGAGCTTGCCGGATCGGCGGGAACGGGTAGACTTGGACATAGTGGGTGTTCCAAAAACAGCACTTGCTCTGCCCTGGTGCGTTCTGAGCGACATCGGGGCTTTTTACACTCAGAAGCACAAACAAGCATCAAATGCAGTTTTGGAGTCCCATTCTGAAATCCACTGAGGTAGACAAGATAAAGGTATAGAAGGATTTCGATTCACGAGCGCCTGTAGCTCAACTGGATAGAGCATCGGTCTACGGAACCGAAGGTTGCAGGTTCGAGCCCTGCCAGGCGTACTGATAAAAAGGTAAGAGCCGCAGTCACTTGCGGCTCTTTTTTGTCACCCTGCCAATGGAGTGAAAGGAGACGAAATTCCGTTGCGTGCGGCTGTGGTGGGTGACTAATCTGTTCGTCTGAACCTGTATTTCAATGAGTGTGATCGATGAACGACGACGCAAGGGTTCGCGCCTACGACTCTCAGAGCGTGGCGTACCATCAAGCCTTTCAGGTCTTTCTCGATCACACGGATCAAAAAGTGAACGCGCGCCGCTGGCTCGATGGACTGGTGCAAACCTTGCCGGCGCGACAGGTCTTCTTGGACGCCGGGGCCGGGAACGGCCAGGTGACGGCGTGGTTCCTTGACCAGTTTGAGCGCACCATCGCCATCGAGCCCAACCCATCCTTAAACTCCGATTTGCGGCGAACTTGCCCGAGCGCGGAAGTGCTTCCGGTAGGGATCCTGGAGGCCCAACCTGGCGACCACGCGGACCTCATCCTTTGTTCTCATGTGCTCTACTACATCGCGCGGAGCGAGTGGCGGGCCACCGTGGCCCGGATGGCCTCGTGGCTCACGCCCCGTGGAGCGCTGGTCATCGTGCTCCAGAATCACGAAACAGACTGCATGCGAATGCTAGATGCGTTCCTTGGGCAGCGCTTTGACTTGGCCGCGCTGGCGCAAGAATTCGAGGAGGAGCACGGTCAACAATACCGCGTGGAGCGGCAGCTTGTTTCCGCCCATGTAACAACGCCCGATCTCGCCTCAGCGTACCTGATTGCGGAATTCATGCTCAACCTCCTTCCCATGCCCAACCCACCGGCCCGGAGTGCATTGGAAGAGTACGTAGGCAAACACTTTGCAGGGCCAGGCGGCTTCCGATTCTCGTGCCATCAGGAATTCTTGGTGATCCGGCAGCTCCGTTAGTGGTCGGGTTTTCGATAGACGAGCGTGACGGGCGACTCATTGGGAAGCAGTACCGAGGCCCGTCTTGGAGGTCATCGCTGTAATCTTCCGACAGAACCCGCAGGTTGAAGGCATCCTGGCCGAAGCAGAAGCGGCGCGCCTGGCCGCTGCGGCGTCTAGCGTTCTTAGGGTTCAACGTCTCGCCCGCCGTCGCGGCAGGAAGTGCATGACCACTCAGCAGCTGCACCTGTTCAATGCCCTTTACCTGGTGGTCTTCGTCATCGCCACGACCTTACCCGTGCGCCGGTGAGGGGCATCGTGGGTGCCGAGCACCGCTGAGATTAGCTCGGCGGAACGACCATGGTGGTCCCAAGGTCACACAAGAGAGCCGATGGAGTCAGCGACACATCCGTAACCTTACGCTTCCGGCGGGTCGCGCGTGAACCAATTCGGCATCCTGGCTACTTGTTATTCCACACGCAATCATACAATATGCAAAAGCGACAGCGGGCAGATCGCCGTCGTCGGATGACTACCCAAGGGGCAGCCCGGCCATGCCGGAAGGCCCGTTGACGAGTAAGCCGACGTGGTGGAACACCTTCAAGTGATCCACCACGTCGGCTTTTTTTTTGGATGAACCCATGAACGAGCCGACCACGACGGCGCGAACGCAAGCCACGGATTACTCGAATCAGCTGGTTTTTTGGCTTAACGGCGGCAAGGTCGTCATCCCCGATCCAGATCCCGCCGTCTTTCTCGTCGAGTACCTGCACAGCATCGGTCTGACCGGAACCAAGGTGGGCTGCGGGCAGGGAGGCTGCGGCGCCTGCACCGTCATGCTCTCGCACCACGACGCGCTCACCAGGGAACCGGTGCATCGGGCGGTCAACGCTTGCTTGCGGCCGTTGTGCGCGGTCGCTGGCATGATGGTGACGACCACCGAGGGCATCGGCAACGTTCACGAGGGGCTTGATCCGACCCAGTATTGCATCGCGGCGCATAACGGAACCCAGTGCGGGTTCTGCACGCCGGGCTTCGTGATGAACGCCCATGCTTTCCTGCAAGATCGGCCGGCCCCTTCCCAGCAACAGGTCGAAGACATCTTCGGCGGCAATCTGTGTCGCTGCACCGGCTACCGCCCGATCCTTCACGCCATGCGGACCTTCGCGCACGATTACGATGCTGCCAAGGACCAAACGCAGAAATGCGTGATCGATCCCGCGTTTCCCATTGAGCGCAAAACGGAGTTCGCCCGCATCAATCTGGACCTGCTGCCGCGCGCCGCCGAGCCGACGCGCGCCCTCCACTTCAGCGGCAGTGGGCGCGAGTGGTATCGTCCCACCACGCTTGCGGAGGTGCAGCGACTCAAGAAACAGTTCGTCACGGAAGCGGGCCGAGAGCAGGTCAAGCTCGTCTTCGGCAACACCGCGGCAGGCGTTTATCAACAGGAGCAGCCGCGATTTCTAATCGACATCTCCGGCATCGCGGAGCTGGGACGGATCGCCGAAGGGACCGGAGGCATCCACGTCGGCGCCGCAGTCCCGATCCAGAAGTTGATCGATTTCGCGACCGAGGTGACCAGCCGACGACCCGCGGAGCAGACGACGGGATTGGCGGCGTTGACTCGGCACGCTGTCTTCATTGCCGGCTATCAAGTGCGCTCTGCCGGCAGCCTTGGCGGCAATATCTTCATGACGCGCGATCATGCCCAGCGCGGCTCCCCGTTCCCGTCAGACCTGTATACCATCCTCGGCACCCTGGGGGCCCTGGTCACCATCGGCTCCCAAGACTACGAGGGAGGCAAGCACACGTTTCCATTAATGGAGATGCCGGCGGTGGCGGCGCTGCCCGAGGATGTCGTCCTGCTGTCGTTTCAGATTCCGTACACCCGGGCACGCGAACATGTGCAGACCTACCGGATCGCTCGCCGCTTACAGATGGCGCACCCGATCGTCAATGGAGGGTTTCGCGTTCATTTGGCCGCCGGCCAGGCGCAGGCCGACGAAGCCACCATCATATTCGGTGGCCTGGCTGCGATGACCTATCGCGCTGCCAAGACTGAGCGGTACCTGCTGGGCAAACCGTGGAATCAAGAAACGCTTCGCTCGGCGCTGGCCGTGCTGAAACAGGAAGTGCGCGAATGCACTGTTCCCATGGACGAGGAGGGCATCCGCACCGATTATCGCCGGCAACTGGCCGAGAATCTCTTCTACAAGTTTTTCCTTAACGTCACCCTGGCGCTGAATCCGCAAGGCACCGTGGCCGAGAATAGATCGGCCGCGACCCAGCACGACCGCCCGCTGTCCACGGGAACGCAGGAGCACACCGAATATCCGGAGCTTTTCCCGTTGACGAAGCCGATCATCAAGCGAGCGGCGTTTGTCCAGGCTACCGGCGAGGCCAAGTACACGCAGGATTTGTCGCTGCCGGCGGGCGGACTTCATGCGGTCATGGTCAAGAGCGCGCGGCCACACGCACGCTTTTCCATTATGTCCCGCGCTGACGAGATGTTGCGGTCGCGATTCGCCGAGTTCAACGCGTTCATCACGATCGCGGACATTCCGTCCGGCGGCAACCACCTCATCGGTTTGGGAGAGGACGATCCCGTTTTCAGCAAGGACGTCGTGACCTCCGTCGGCGCCCCGATCGGGCTGGCGGTTGCTGCAACCATAATCACCGCCCGGGCCGCCGCCGAATTCATCGAACGAGAGTGCATCCGCTATGACGATTTACCGGCCGTCCTGACGCTGGATGAAGCCATCGCGCAAGACACCTCCATGCCGATGATCCGCGCAGCCAAGGATCCCGATGAGGACGTGCAACAGCGTATGCCCGCCCTCACGCGCGCCGGAAGCAACCTCGATTGGCTTCGCGATCCGAAGTCGCCACTTCCCGGCACTGAAGTCGTGACCGGCTCGCTACGGACGGGAGCGCAGGCACACTTTTATCTGGAGACAATGTGCGCGGTCGCCATCCCCGGCATGTACGATCAGATGACGATTTACAACTCGACGCAGAACCCCAACGGCGATCAACGCAGCGTGGCCCGAGTGCTCGGCATTCAGGCGAACCAGATAACCATGATTGTCGAGCAGATCGGCGGCGGATTCGGCGGCAAGCAGCACCGGGCCGGGCTCGTCGCCGCACAGGCGGCCATCGCGGCGCGCAAGCTCAATCGCCCCGTTCGCCTGCTCTACGATCGTGCCACCGACACGCTCATGGTCGGCAAGCGGCATCCGTATCAGGGTGAATATCACATTGCCTACACCCGCGACGGCATGATCAAAGGACTGCACCTCGACCTCAAATCCGACGCCGGCGATACCTACGATTGCTCATTCGCCGTCATGGACCTGAGTCTGCTTCAATCGGACGGCTGTTACCACGTGGACACGCTCCAGGCCAGCGGCGCCGTTTACCGCACCAACAAGCCGAGCAACACCGCGTTCCGCACCTTCGGTTCGGTGCAGCCATACGCCGTCTTCGAAGATGCGATCGAACAGGTGGCCCATCGCCTGACCCAGGCGCTTGGCCGCCGCATACTGCCGGAGGAGATTCGCCGCAAAAACATGTACCGGGATGGCGAAATCCACGGTTCCACGAAGGTCTTCGACAAGACGCATTTCGGGCAAGACCTGATTTTTTGCAACATCCGCGAAATCTGGGACAGTCTGTACCAATTGTCGGACTTCGAAAACCGAGCGAATGCGGTCGAGCAATTCAACCGCGCAAATCGCTGGCGCAAGCGCGGCATCGCCATGATCCCGCAGAAGTACGGCATCGCGTTCACGGAGCCGCGTGGCTCCCTCAACGCGTCCAGCGCCCTGGTGAACATCAACATGGTGGACGGATCGGTGGTCGTGCAGCATGGCGGCGTGGAAATGGGTCAGGGGCTGAATACCAAGATCGCGCAGCTCGCGGCCAACTCCCTGGGTATTCCACTGGAGCGGATTCGTGTCTCTGGCATCAACAGCGACGCGATCGTCAACGCTCCGGCGACGGCTGCCTCGACCGGGTACGACTTGAACGGCGGCGCCGTGGAGCTGGCGTGCCGAACCCTGCGCACGCGCCTGGAGAATTTCTGCCGGTCGATGGAACAGTTCAGCCCGCACGATTGCATCGAGCACTGGCGCTATGACTGGGCCGGCAGTTGGCGCGAAATAATCTTCAAGGCGTGGTTCAACCGGATCAATCTGAGTGCCGCCGAGCTCTACAAGAGCCCGCATTACAGGGGTCCGAGCGAGCGGAACCCGCATGGCAAGCCGTTTTTGTATTTCGTCTACTCGGCGGCCGCGAGCGAGGTCGAAATCGACGTGTTGACCGGCGAGTTCACGATCCTGCGCGCGGACATCCTTTACGATGCAGGCAAGTCGCCCAACCCCGCGGTCGATATCGGGCAACTTGAAGGCGGCTACATCCAGGGCGTCGGCTTCGCGACGACGGAGGAACTGGTCTACGATCACAAAGGCGCCCTGGTGACCGATAACATCTGGAGTTACAAGCCGCCGTGCACAAAGACGATTCCGCTCGATTTCCGGGTCAAACTTCATCCGGTGAATGAGGAGCGCAACATCCAGGAGGTGCTGGCGGAAAAGCAGGCGGTGAAATCAGGGAAGACGGCGGGAGAGCCGGGCCTGACGCTGGGGCTGTCGGCCTATTTCGCGATCAAGCGCGCCGTCATGGATGCACGGCGGGAGTTGACGGGGAAGGATGATTGGTTGCGCATGGATTTGCCGGCAACGTGCCAGCAGATTCAGATGCATTGCGGAGTCACGACCGAGTCCTTGACCCTCGATGTACCTAAATGAAGCGGAGTCTAAGTTTGTCGAACGGCGATCGAGCCGACCTGGCACGGACAACCATCGATGGTCTTGAAATTCATCATGAAATTCAAGGCGACGGCCCACCTATCGTCTTCGTCCATGGTTTGGGCGCAACTTCGAACGTCTGGCATGCGCAGCGAACGGCCTTTAGCAAGCACTACCAGGTCATTGTCTACGACCGGAGCGGTTCTGGTCGCTCCCAGCCGGCGCGCGAAGGTTACTCGATCGATGCATGGACCGACGAACTCGCCGGCCTATTGGATTATCTTGCTGTTCCATCGGCAGTGGTGGTGGGGCATTCACTGGGTAGCATGATTGCCCAGCGGTTTGCCGCCAAGTACGCGAATCGTACCAAGGCGCTCATCCTCGCCGGCGGCGAGGCGGAACTTGGGCCTGAAGAAAAGAAAGCCTTGACCGAACGCGCGCGGGCCATCGAAACGCACGGCCTGTGCGCCGTAGTTGGCCCCTGGCTAGCCGCCGTTCTTTCGGCGGCTACCCGGGAAGCTAATCCCGCCTTGGCGGGACTGGTTCGCGAGATGTTCCTGTCCAACGACGCCAAAACTTATGCGTCGCACTGTCTGGCACTGCGCGACGGGGCGGTCCGGAGCGATCAGGGAAACATCGTGTGTCCCACGCTGCTCCTGGTTGGCGATCAGGATCTGGTGACGCCAATAAGCTGGCAGCGACGGATTGCCGCGGGAATTGCCAACAGCCGAATTCGCACCATTCCAAACACCGCGCACATGACCATGCTGGAGTCTCCCGCCGTGTTCAACACCGTATTGTTGGATTTTTTGGCAACCATTGAATTCTGAAAGTAGGAGAAGGCGCGGTCAAACGGCAAGCCGAATAAGCATCAGGTAAGGCGTACTCACGAGGATGGGTCCCATGAATCCCTCAGCTTTGGACGCAAATCATGCCCTCCTGAACGTCCGCGGCGCGCGGGCCTCCTCCGTCATCGTGCACCGTGTCCCCGCGGGCCGCGCCGAGCGGTTCCTGGAATGGCAGCGCGGCATTACGCGGGCCGCGGAGGTCTTCTCCGGCTACCAGGCGACGGACGAGTATCCCCCGACGGATTCCAGGCAACCGAACTGGGTGGTGGTCGTCCACTTCGACAACTCCGAGGCCTTGCAGCGCTGGCTCGACTCGCCGGAGCGAGCCGAGTGGATCGCCAAACTCCCCGCCGAAATCGCGGACTTCCAGCTCAAGACGCTGTCCGCCGGCTTCGGCCCCTGGTTTGCCGGACTGGTCGATCACGGCAGCTTCCCTCCGCACTGGAAAATGTTTCTGATAGTGCTCCTCGGGCTCTATCCAACGGTCATGCTGCTCACGCTTTTCCTCTCGCCGCACACGAATCGCTTCGGCCTCGCCCTCGCCATGCTGATCGGCAATGCGGCCAGCGTTGCCTTCCTCGAATGGCTGGGGATGCCGGTCATGAGCCGACTGCTTGGCCCCTGGCTCCGCGCGAACGGTAGGAATACACGGGCATTCTCGCTTGTCGGCCTGGCACTCATGCTCGCGGCCCTCGGCGCGATGACGTTTGTATTCCACCTGGCCACGTAGTTGACGGGTCAAGTTGGAAAGCCTGACCTACGCACCGATTCCTGAACAAAGGAGAACCTTCATGTCCAACCACGCTCACCTCTCCAACGGCAATACGGTCCCGGAATTCCTGCGTGTCGTCATCGCCGAGGAGGAGCCGGCAAGTAAACGCGCCGTAGCGGAGCAAGACGTGCTCGCCCTCAATTCGTCGATGATGGCGATCTACGATCAAACGCTGGAAAAATACAAACGGAATCTACGCGAACGCGTGCCCATTATCCTCGCACTGTTCACCGGCGCCGGCGGGCAGATGATCCTGTATCGGCCCGACCACGAGCCCCTTGTCGCCGAGCCGGTGCCCATCGTCTACCAGCTCGCCAAGTCGGTCGGCCACAGCAGCATGGCTATCTATCAAATAGTGGCGCCGTACCTGTCGCATCCAACAGACCAATCGTGGCGCGGCCCCTTGCAGGTTTATCGGACCCAGAACCAGTCGGCCCTCGTCAGTCTGCCTGCCCTGGACATGGCCGACGACGACCGGGCGGTGCTCCGCGCCATTCTTGAGCGCAACCTGGCGTTCATGGACGAATGTCTCAGCCGGGGGACGTTTACCTATGAGGCCATCGAGAAGTACATCCGCGGATGCGCGCCCGACTCGGTGAAGACCATTGGGATTGCCGCACCTGTCCAAGTTGGCCACTGGATGAAAGTCGTCGAAAGCTGGAAGAACTTGCTGGGCCAGGAATGGGAAAGGGTCTACGCCCTCAGCAACACGCTTTACGTCGCCCGACAGAACAACATCCTATTCACCGTCCTCGCCCAGTTCATGGGCATGGAGGCGATGGGAGATCGACTCCTCCTCATCGAGACGGCGGAGTTCGTGACCACCCCCGAGAAGATGCTCGATATCCTCACGCGTATCGTCTCGGACCGCGGCATCGGCATGGTTTTCTTCAAGGACTACTTTCTCATGGACGCCGAGCTCCTGGGCGGCGGCGGCCGGGCGGCGATCGAGCGCGAGATGACGAAACGCGGCTTACAGCCCATGCTACCGTCGCGGGCGCCGTTCCGTTCCACCGACTGGCCCTGGAAGACCGACCCGGCGAAGGGGAAGGGCCCTTCCTGTCTTGAGGAGATCAAATAGCCGACGGGCCAATTCATCGTAACGACGGTAGGTACTTTATGGTCCTCGGCATGATTCACTCCTTTCCACGGACCCGCGACTCCGGGACCGTTGTACCGCGACTGCGCCAGGCGATCAACTCGGCGACTATGCCAACAGTGATCTCGGGGACGGCCTGGTTGTTGATGTCGAAGAGCGCAGCCGGTGCATCTTGATCGGCGGCCTAATCTGCTGGCGCAAGGTACGGCTCTCCCAAACGCAGTCGGTGAAAAGGACGTGAGCAAGGTTGGCAAGCGCGCTTGCGACGCCGGGTTGCCGGATTACCGTTTTCGCCGTTTGCCAACGGAGGGGAGTCCTTGATTGACTGCGGTTAGCATTCATTGCGTTATTGATCCTTGCGAAAGAGGATGGGGCGAGGCTCGTGATCCCCGGGGAGCGCAACATTGCAGTTCGAGTCTCGGGTGCGCGGTCGGAGAGTCACTCCCTGCCGGAGTGCCGTTATCGCCGTTTGGCAACGGAGGTTGAGAGTCCTTCATCGACATCGAACGACGC
>Ga0207158_1042_pt1 | contig 34126 bp, 31 predicted proteins | sample Alteio_BWMinHeat_22_FD_153512 | JGI IMG/M metagenome (GOLD analysis project Ga0207158, IMG submission 153512) | Enriched cells from forest soil in Barre Woods Harvard Forest LTER site, Petersham, Massachusetts, United States -... | ecosystem: Environmental > Terrestrial > Soil > Temperate forest >... | reverse complement strand
GCCAGGCATAGACGTAGCCGACCACCAGCGTGGCGAGAAACACCAGAACTTCCCAGAACACGATGTTCTGGAAATCATTGAGGAGAGAGCCGCCGTCGCGATACGCCGCGACCGCCCAGGGGTAAAGGAAGAGCAGTTCCACATCGAACACAAGGAAAAGGATGGCGATGAGATAGAACTTCACGTCAAAGCGCTGGTGCGCGTCGCCGATGGGGTCCATGCCCGATTCGTAGGGCATTTGCTTGACGGGGGTCTTCTTGTGCGGGCCGATGGCATGGGCGGCGATCAACACGGCGGCCGCGAATGCGAGGACGACAAGCAGGTAAATGAAAATCGGGTAATAGGTGGAAAGCGAGAAGTCCATGCGCTTCACCGGAGGCAACTTCGTGACTTTTTTCACGAATAGGGGCAAAAACAATCCTCGACCGAGGTCGAGGTATACCAATGCGCTTCGTTTCCAGAGGAAGAGTATAGGTGGGCGCGGGGGACCGTCAAGGGCGATGTGGCCGCTCATGACCAGACAAAGGCCGACAAGTATAATCCCCCCATGCACAATGGATTTCTCGCGGAATTGGCGCGCCATGGCCCGAGCAGCGAGTGCGCGCCAATGCGGTTGGCGCAGGCTCGAGGTTACTGCTCGCATTTGGCTCGGACTCATTACGAGAATTTCAGCGTGGCTACTTTGCTGTTGCCGCGCCGGCTGTTGAGACATTTTCACGCAATCTACGCCTATTGCCGATGGGCCGACGACCTTGCCGATGAAACCGGCGGCGGAGAACGCGCGCTTTCGCTTTTGCGTTGGTGGCGTGAGGAGCTGGCGGCCTGCTATAACGGCAAACCGCGCCACCCGGTCATGGTTGCGTTGCGCGACACGATTCGCCGATTCGACATTCCGCCGCAACCTTTCCTCGACTTGCTGCACGCCTTCGAGCAGGATCAACTGGTGAAGAACTACGGGACCTACGAGCAACTGCTCGGCTATTGCCGGTGCTCGGCCAACCCGGTCGGGCATCTCGTGCTGTACCTCTGCGAGGCATACGACCCCGAAAGGGCGCGGCTCTCGGATTTCATTTGCACGGGGCTGCAACTGGCGAATTTCTGGCAGGATGTCGCGCGCGATTTCGACATTGGGCGGGTCTACATTCCCGAGGAGGACCGCCGGCGCTTCGGTTACTCGGACGACGACTTGCACGGTCGCGTGTACAGCGCGGCGTTCGTCGACCTGATGCGCTTCGAGGTGGACCGGGCCCGGGACCTGTTTTATCGCGGCTTCCCCCTCGTGGAGCAGATGTCGTTGGACGTTCAGCCTGACATCGAGTTGTTCATTCGCGGCGGGCTTGGGATATTGCGCAGAATTGAACGCAGCCGCTATGATGTATGGTCCCGCCGACCGGTGCTGGCGAAATGGGAAAAGGCGGCGCTGCTGTTAGGTACGCTATGGAGAAAGTGGCGCACAGTGTTGCAATGACCACGCCACCGGGCGGGATTGCAAACGATATTCTCTATTCACTCATGAAATCCTCCCTGGCCGGATCCTATGCATACTGCGAGCGCCTGGCCCGGCGGGAGGCGGGGAACTTTTATCTGGCATTTCGGGTGCTGCCGCGCGACCAGCGGTTGGCGATGTGCGCGCTATACGCCTTTCTTCGCGTCGCGGACGACCTGAGCGACGGGCCGCAACCGATTCCGGAAAAGCGGCAGCTCATTGAATCGTGGCGCAAGCGCTGGGACGCCGCCTTGGCGGGGAAATACAGCCATCGCCTGCACGCCGCGTTTCATCACACCGTGACGACGTACGGCATTCCGGAAGAATACGTGCAGGCCGTGCTCGACGGCGTGAGCATGGACCTTGAGCCCGTCGGGTACGAGACATTTGCGGACTTGTATCCGTATTGCTACCGCGTCGCCTCGGCCGTCGGCCTGGCGTGTATTTACATCTGGGGATTCGAGGATGAAAAGGCGAAGGAGTACGCCGAGGCGGCCGGCGTCGCGTTTCAGTTGACGAACATTCTGCGCGATCTCGGCGAGGATGCCGCCCGCGGGCGAATCTATTTGCCGCGCGAGGACCTGCGCCGCTTCGGTTACACGGAGGAACAACTGCGCCGGGGCGAACGGGACGCGGCGTTTCGGGACCTGATGCGTTTCGAGGTGGCGCGTGCGCGCCTTTTCTATGAGAAATCAGAGCCGTTGATTCGTACGCTCCGACCCGCCGGACGGGCGGTATTTCTCGTGATGTCGCGTACTTATCGTGGGTTACTGAACGCGATCGAACGGCGCGACTACGATGTTTTCAGCAGCCGCGTCCGTCTAAGCACGTGGCACAAAGCGTGGCTGGCATTGCGCGCCTTGCCGGTCCGCTGGGGGTGGGCGTAAGAACATGGCCGAGCGCGTGGCAATCATCGGAGCGGGCTTGGCCGGTCTCGCGGCGGCGACGGCGCTGGCGGAGCGAGGCTTCAATGTGACGGTCATGGAGGCGCGCAACCGGCTCGGCGGCCGCGCCGGTTCATTCACCGACGCCACCAGCGGTCAGTTGGTCGACGCGTGCCAGCATGTCAGCATGGGCTGCTGTACCAACCTCGCGCATTTCTTCAAAACAGTCGGCATTGACCACTACCTTCAACCGGAGTCATGCCTCTACTTCATGACGCCGGACCGCCGCGTGAGCGCCTTTCACGCCGACCGGCTGCCGGCGCCGTTGCATCTGGCGCGCAGCTTTCTTGGTCTGCACTTCTTGTCGTGGAAGGACAAATGGCGAATCGCTCAGGGTCTTCTGCGCTTGAAGCGGACGCCGCCGGAAGATGATCCGCCGTTTCTCGATTGGCTGCACAAGAATGGCCAGACGCCCGCCGGCATCGAGCGCTTCTGGGGCGTTGTGCTTACGAGCGCGTTGAATGAATCGACGGAGCGAATCGGTTTGAAGTACGCGCGCAAGGTTTTCGTCGACGGGTTTATGGGTCACAGGCGTGGTTTCGAGGTGGAGCTACCCACGGTGCCGTTGGGGCGGCTCTACGGCGAGGAACTTGAAAGCTGGATGCGGGAACATCGCGTCGAAGTGCGGCTGAATGCGGGCGTGAAATCGATCGATGTAGAGAATAGCCGCGTGCGTGCCCTCATGCTGCGATCCGGCGAAGAGTTTTCCGTGGATTGGATCATCAGCGCGGCACCGTTCGACCGCCTTCTGGATATGCTGCACCCAGACACCGTCGCCGCGCTTCCCTATTTCGCCAACCTCAAGCGGTTGGAGGTGTCGCCGATCACCAGCGTGCATCTCTGGTACGACCGCGCCGTGACGGACTTGCCGCATGTCGTGCTGATCGACTGCGTCGGCCAGTGGATCTTCAATCGCGGCGAGACGACGCCGGGGGAACATTACTTGCAAGTGGTAGTGAGTGCTGCCCGGCAATTTCGCGGGTTGGGACATGAGGAAGTGCAACGGCGCATCGTGGCGGAGATCGGGGCGTTGTTTCCCGTGGTTCAGGCGGCTTCTCTTCTACGGGCGCGCGTCGTCACCGAGCATGCGGCTACGTTCAGTGCGGTGCCTAGTGTCGATCAATGGCGGCCCGCGCAAGCGTCGCCATTGGAGAATCTCCTTGTGGCCGGCGACTGGACGGCAACGGGTTGGCCCGCCACGATGGAAGGGGCGGTCCGTAGCGGCTACCTGGCGGCGCAACTGGTTGTAGAACGAACGGGAAAGCCGGTGATCGTGCTGCAACGGGATCTGTGACATGAATGCCGAACCCAATCAAGGTGTGGATCTGGAGGCCTATTTCGCCCGCATTGGCTGGGCAGGCGATCCACGACCCACCGCGAACGTGTTGGAGGAGTTGCACCTCGCGCATGCGACGCACATTCCGTTTGAGAACCTGGACATTCTCTTGGGCCGGCCGATACACCTCGACGTGGAAAGCCTGCAAGCCAAGCTCGTCCACGGCCGGCGCGGCGGCTACTGTTTTGAACAGAACACGCTCTTTGCCGCCGTTCTCGAACAGCTCGGCTTTCGGGTGACGCGTCTGGCCGCCCGGGTGCGCTACAACGCCACACAGGTATTGCCGCGCACGCACATGCTTCTCAAGGTGGACGTACAAGGGCTTTCCTGGTTGGCGGATGTCGGCTTCGGCGGCGGAGGCCTTCTTACACCTGTCCCGATGATTGAGGGGCAAATTGCGCGGCAGTTTTCCTGGACCTATCGGTTGATCCGGGAAGCGGAGGTTTGGGTCCTCCAAGCCTTGCATGACGACGGCTGGCGGGATTATTACGCTTTCACGCAGGAGCGGCACTTCGACGTGGACTTTGAGATGGCCAACTATTTCGTCTCGACCCACCCCAAGTCGTTTTTCGTGCAACTGCTCCATGCGCAGCTTCCGACTCCGGAGGCACGCTACATTCTGCGAAACAGGGAACTTACCATCCTGCGGGAGGGCGCCGTCGAGTCTCGTGCGATTGAAGACGAGGATGCGTTACTGCGCGTGTTGGCGCACCTGTTTCACCTGGAGTTTCCGGCGGGAACAGGGTTTCGCTATCAGAACGTGTATCAACCCTGAAGGACGAAGGAATCGCAGATCCAGCCATTTCTTACGCCTTGCCACGTAGCGCGCGTATTTGCGTGGAGGACATGTCCAGTTGAAAGAGGGACCGGGGAATTGCCATGAACAAATCGGCGGACTTCGAGGGCACGGGCAAGTCGCGCAGTTCCAAGAATGTTCCTGAGCCATCTGTCCGCCCCGCAACGAGGAACCGGCAGCCGAGCGAACCGATTTCCGAGAGCGCCTCGTGAAGGGCCGATTCGCTGGTGGAATAGTAGCGTGGGTCGACGATTCGAGCCGCCGTGTCGGCCCCGACGATGAACACGGCTTTCGGAAATAGGCGGGCTTTCTCCACGAACGTCGGCGCGCGTGTGAGCCACACCTCGGCGTCTGTGGGGAATGCGCTCACGCGCCGGCCAACGTCGGCGGCCGCCAGCGCCGGCTTGTCGACATTGCTCACGCTCATCTCGAAGACGACGGGCCCGCCCAGAATGCTTGCGGCCACGCGCGCGAGTTGAAGATGGCCGTCGTGCAAAGGATTGAACGATCCCGGCAGCAAAGCGCCGGGAAGGTCGGCGCTTTGGTCAAAGCGACCGTCCGCTCCTACGCGGAACGCGGCAATTCGGTCTTCGAGCAACCAGCGCAGCGATTCATTCAGAGATGGGTGCGAGAGGGACATCGTCCGCCCCTCATTCAATGACGATATTCGCCAAGTCCACCGCGGCTTCGGGATACTTCATGTCGAGGTCGCGAAGCGTTTTGACAATCACCTCGGCGACCTTCAGATTGCGATACCACTTGTGATCGGCCGGCACGATGTGCCAGGGCGCGTGCTTCGTGCTGCACTTTTCCAGTGCGTCCTCGTAGGCCTTTTGATAGTCATCCCAGTGTCGGCGTTCCTCGATGTCGTGGATAGAGAACTTCCAATAACGCATCGGGTCGGCGAGGCGTTCTTCGAGGCGCTTCTTCTGCTCGTCGGCGCTGATGTGCAGGAAGAACTTGAGGATGATCGTGTTGTTCTTGACCAGCGTGCGCTCGAACTGATTGATCTGCTTGAAACGGTCCTTCCAGACCTTGGGTTTCACAAGGTCATGGACGCGGACGACAAGCACGTCCTCATAGTGCGACCGATTGAATATGCCAATGGTTCCAAGCGGAGGCACGACCTTGTGGATGCGCCAGAGGAAATCATGCGCGAGTTCTTCCTGCGTCGGCGCCTTGAATGCATGCACCTCCACACCTAGGGGCGACAGGCCGGACATGACGTGGCGAATGGTGCCGTCCTTGCCCGAAGTGTCCATGCCCTGAAGCACGATCAAGAGCGACCGCTTGTTTTCCGCGTAGAGCAGGTTTTGCAGCTTGATGAGTTCGCTCAGGTGAGCTTGCAACGGTTCCGCGCAGTCCTCGTGCGATTTGTAGCTTCCGGTATCGGCAGGATCGTAGTCCTTGAGGGAGATCTTCGCGCCCGGTTTGACGATGGCCATGCAAGTCACTCGCTCAGGAGGGCGGCCTCCGCAGCGCGAATGACATCCCAGGCGTCCAGAACCGTTTCGGCGGCGCGTAGCTCGTTTAGGAAGTTGGGCCGAAGGAACATGCGGGAGAGGCGTGCCAGGACGAGCAAATGGGTACGATCGTCACGGCAGCAAACCAGAAAATAAATGTCGGTCAGGCCGCCGTTGGATTCGCCAAAAGGGATTCCAGACGCGGTCCGTCCAAAGGCGATCACCGATTCCGCAAGCGCGGCCGGCAGCGGCCGGCGCGGGTGCGGGATGGCCACGCCCGACGTCAGGGCCGTGCTGCCGAGTTCCTCGCGTTGCTTAATGGCGTTGAGCACGGCATCGGGATCGTAAACGTGCCACGTTTGCTCGGCCAACGTGACCAGTTCCTTCAAAACCGAGGCCCGTGTGGACGCGGGCAAAGGCACCGACATGCTCGCCGGCGATAACAGCGACGTGATCAGCGGCTCCGACTCGGCGTCCTCGGAATGCTCGGTCTCCAAGGCAGTGAGCATTTTCTCGTCGAAGCCGTGTAGTTGCGTTTCGATCCAGTGATTGATTTCGGCGCGCGCGAACCGCCATTGCCCCGCGATCTTTTGGGCGGGTAGGTGCCCGCGGGTGGCCATCTTGCTGACCTCGCGCTGGTCGCGCTGGAGATAGACGGCCACCTGCTCTAAATCCATCATTTCGTTGCTCATGATGGCGCCTTCCTTTCCTACTTATCGCCCTTGCGATCCGGCCCCATTAGGCTGGGCAGGTCGAATCCCTTGCCGCCCTTCAACAACTGTTGGCGGGCCTGCGTTTGCTGGCTCAAACCCCAAAGTTTGATGAAGCCCTTGGCGGCATCGTGGTCGAACTGGTCGGCGCTCTCGTACGTCGCGAGCTTCTTGCTGTATAAACTATGTTCGCTCTTGCGGCCGACCACGGTGGCTTTGCCCTTGAACAGCTTTACGCGGACGAACCCGCTGACGAACCGCTGGTTGCTGACCACATACTGGAACAAGTCCATGGCACTGAACCATAATCCATTGTAGATCATATCCGCGTATTCCTGCGCCACGAATGTCTTAAACCGTTGCGCCTGCTTGCTTAACACCAGGCATTCCAACTCGCGGTGCGCGTCGTGCAAGATGACCCCGGCAGGCGCTTCGTACAGCTCGCGCGACTTGATGCCCACCAAGCGGTTCTCCATGTGGTCGATGCGGCCGACGCCGTGCGCGCCTCCAACCGTGTTCAATCGTTCGATAAGAGGCACGCCGTCCAATCGCCGGCCGTCAAGCCCCACCGGACGGCCTTGCTCGAATTCGATCTCGACGTAGACCGGCTGATCGGGCGCTTTGGCCGGATCAACGGTCCAGGCGAAGGCGTCGGCGGGGGGCTCATCCCACGGATCTTCCAGAACGCCGGCCTCGCAACTTCGGCCCCAGAGATTCAAATCGACGCTGTAGGGGCTTTCCTTCGTCGCCTCCACCGGAATGTTGTGCTTGGCGGCGTAGGCCAAGGACTCGGGCCGGCTCATCTTCCATTCCCGCACCGGCGCGATAATCTGAAGGTCCGGGGCCAGCGTCTGAAAGGTGACATCGAAACGCACCTGATCGTTGCCCTTTCCCGTGCAGCCGTGAGCGACGGCCTTCGCATTGTGCTCGCGCGCGGCGTCGACCATTAATTTCGCGATGAGCGGCCTGCCCAAAGCCGTCGCCAGCGGGTACTTGCCCTCATAGATGGCGCCGGCCATCAGCGCGGGAAAGACGAAACAATCGACAAAGAGGTTGCGGGCGTCCACGGCGACGGCGTCCACCGCCCCCGTTCGTAGCGCCTTTTGCCGGATGCGCTGAATGTCCTCGCCCTGTCCAAGGTCCACCGTGAAGGCGACCACGTCGAGGTTGTATTTCTCCTTGATCCACGGCACCATGACCGAGGTATCGAGGCCGCCACTGTAGGCGAGGATGACCTTGTCCAAAGCCATAAACGTCTCGTAACCTGAATTCCCGTACCCTCTTCGCCGAACCGCAAATCCTACGCAAACGAGGCGAATCACTCAGCATCGAGAGGACGGCCAACCTTGTCAACCCCTTTTCGCCTCGCTGTCCCGCGAAGACTCTATGAAGACATGGTAGCGCAGGCAGTCAAGGAATTGCCCAACGAGTGCTGCGGCTTCCTCGCGGGACGGGTCGTGACGGACTTAGAAAATCCAACGAGTGGACCATGCCTCGGCCAAGTCATCGAGCGATTTCCCCTGGTGAACGAGGCGGCCAGCACCGTGGAGTATCGTTCCGAACGCGGCAACTTCGAGGCGCAACGGGAGATTAGCAAGCGCGAGCTGGACATTCTGGCGGTTTATCACTCCCACCCGACGAGCCACCCAATCCCCAGCCGGAAGGACCTGGAGCAAAACGGTTGGGGAAGCGATGTGGTTCACCTCATCATCTCGCTGAAAGGCGACGAGCCCCTCGTCCGCGGGTGGCACCTCTTTGAATCGGAATACCGCGAGGCGGACTGGCGGATCGCTTAGCAACCGTGGCGCGCAGGGGCGCACGGCTCCGACGACTGCGCGTCGCGGATACGCCTGTCGCAGCCGTTATGACCGATTGGTGACGGTGGGCGGGGCGCGTGCCGGGGCCGTTATCACCGATTGGTAACGGTGGGTGGGGCGCGTGGCGGCGCCGTTATTACCGATTGGTGACGGTGGGCGGGGCGCGTGGCGGCGCCGTTATCACCGATTGGTAACGGTGGGCGGAGCGCGCGGCGCTCGGAGGATCTTCCGGTGTGGAAAACCATGTTGGAGCCGTTAACACCGATTGGTGACGGCGCGGCCCGGGGCGCCCCTCGTTCCCAAGAGTGTTCGGCGCGCCGAAACACGGAGGCGCCGTGGTTGTCGATTGGCGAGGGGACAGAGCGCCCCCTCCACTCCGCAATTTGGTTGTTACGGTGAGACTCAAGGGACTTCGAGAGGAAGCGCCGGTGCGTAGTGCTGGGCGGGCGCATAGCGGGACACTCGTGCAAGCTGGGTAAGGGAAGTCCGTCGTTCCAAGAGCGCCGGTCGGGGGCGACGGAACCGGCGCGCACCTTAACAGCAACCGGAGGCATTCTATCATAGAGCGCCAGGATTAGTCAAGAGCAAATTGGAGTAAATCTATCTTGTTAGTGCATATAAGTGACAATGGAGGACAATGAGTGACAGGTTTCGGTGGAAAGAACGAGGGAGGAAAGAGGGTGAGCGACAGCTGAGAGATTTTGTAACGAGGTCGTGGTGAACATGTCTCAGTGGATTCGCACGGGTTCGGGCCGCCGGTCGAGCGGGATGGGAGTGTCATCGCGTCGTTCCGGCGGCCCGAACCCGTGGCACCGGGCGCATCGGATTTCTGACGATCAATAAACAAAAAACCGCCCGCGCGGTTGTCGCCGCGCGGGCGGTCTGAGGGCAATCGTTTCAACCAACCAGTTCCGCGATCGGCTTTCCGCCGTCGATCATGGAGACCGGCCGGCCTCCCTGGTCCTTGTACTGCAAGTCCTGCGGCATGCCCAGGACGTGGAAGACGGTTGCCATAAGATCCTGCGGCGTGATCGGCGTCGACTTCGGCACCTCGACCTTGGCGCTCGATTCGCCGACCACCTGGCCCATCTTCAGACCGCCGCCCGCAACCGCCAGTGTCGACAGCGGCGCCCAGTGGTCACGGCCGGCGCTCTGGTTAATGCGCGGCGTCCGGCCGAATTCGCCGGTGATGACCAGCAGCACGTCCTTGTCGAGGCCACGGTCGGCGCAGTCCGCGACGAACGCCGAGACGGCATGATCGACCTGTGGGCCAAGCGCCTTCATGTTATCGTTGATCTGGCCGTGCATGTCCCAGCCGCCGAAGTGGAGCGTTACGAAGCCGACGCCCGCTTCACACAGCCGGCGCGAGAGCAACAGTTGCTCTCCCAGGCCCTTGCCGTATTTGTCGCGGGTGCGCGGGTCCTCGCGGGTCACGTCGAACACTTCGCGCGCCCGGCTGAGGATCAAGTCATAAGCCTGCGACTCGAAATCGTCGAGGCCGGTCATCAAGCCGCTGCGGTCGATCGAGCGGTCCAGCTTGTCAAAACTCTTGAGCAGCGACTTGCGATCGTTTAGTTCGTCGAGCGTCATGCGCAGGTTCATATTGTTGCGCGAGTGGCCGCTGGTGTCGAAAGGCGCGTAGGACTGTCCAAGCCATGCTGGTCCGTCGCCGAGCGTGCCGCCGAGGCGGACATAGGACGGCAGCCCGGTCGCCGAGTTGTTCGCGCCGCGATACCGCGCCAGGATCGATCCAAGGCCAGGCTTGATCGGCGCCATGCCGTTGTCGGCGGGCGGATAGTCGTAGCCGGTCATGACCCAGTGCGTGCCGCCGCCGTGACCGGAGTTCTGGTGCGCGAACGAGCGCACGAACGCCATCTTGTCGGCGACCCCGCCCATCTTGGGGAAGGTGCCGCCGAGCTCGATGCCGCTAACATTGGTCTTGACGGAGCCCGTGACGCTGCGGAATTCCGCCGGCGCGTCCATCTTCGGGTCGAAGGTTTCGACATGGGTTGGCCCGCCGCCGAGCCAGAGCCAAACGACTGAAGTGTTCTTCGTGGTCTTGCCGGCGGCCGCGGCCGAGGCTTTGGCCCTCAGAAGATCGGGAAGTAGAAGACCGCTCATGCCAAGAGCGCCGACCTTGAGGAAGTCGCGACGGCTCGTACCGTCGCACTGGGTTCCCTTGCGGAACCCGGACAGGTGAAACATTGGGTCACTCCTTTACAGTGCCCACGCGAACCCAGCGCGAACAGCCGATGGCAGGTGGGAGGGTGGCTGGCGCAGGGTGGTAGGCTTCCCCCCTAAACGGATTGACACGATAACAAGCTTAGGTGGTCTTTACAGTCCTGTCAATTCAAAAGAGCAGGCCTGGCGCGCTTACCGCCAGGCCTAGTGCAAGGACCGATCTGATTTGCCGGGCGAGCTTCGAGGCGTAAACCCGATATGTCTGGGTTCCACGTCGGGCTTACGCCTCGACGCTCGCGATCGGGTGTCAATTCTGGTCGGTTGACGCGCTAGTCATCCGAAAAGACGTCCGAAGTCTTCTAAGACTTCGGAGGTCTTTGGAATCGCGGTCAATCGACCGCCTCCAAGATGGTCGCCGGTTCCTCGCGCACGGCGGAATGGCCGTGGCCGGCGATCGCCGGGTCCACGAGGCGGATGCCTTTCTTGCGGATGGTCGCCCGCACCGTGCGATGGAAGAGCAGCGAAACCAAAGTTAGCAGCAGCAAGGCCGTCGCGCACCAGAAGCTAGGATAGAATTCCCTGGCGCCGACGCACAAGAACTGGTACGCGAGACCCAATCCCCGCGCGGCCCAGTCCACGCCATCGCCTGGATCATCGTTCATGACCTCACGAGGCTTGTCCTCGATTACCCAGGGGATATGGGGTGAGTTGGCGTGAACCGTGTGGGATACTCGGTATTGGAGCACTTCACCGGAATCTCCTGGCAGCATCTTGATCGTGGGCCCTGCTTCTAACGTGGGGGGCTCGGGCGGAACCATTCCACCGGGACCGCGGGGACCTGGAGGCCCGCCGGGACCTGGAGGCCCGCCCGGTCCTTCTGGAGGTATCGGCGGCCGTTTCGCCTCACCTTCCGCGCCTTTGGGAGAGTCTGCTTTCGGTTGCAAATGCGGCACGTCGCCCTTCAGGGGCGAAATTACAGTGCAATACAGCAAAGCGGACGGAACGATCAGTGTCAGTAGCAACAGCACCCATGTGGCAAACTGGGTCCTGCCGCGCATGGACATCCGCACCCGTTCGATCAACCGGCCTTGCTGCAACACGTCGACGCGCGCATCCGGCAAACGTCTCTTCGCGAGCGGCGTGACCTGAAACGTGACATGCCCGCCGGATGGGCTTAGATCGAGGGTCTGCTCGGCCGGCGCTACTACTGCGCCGGGGATAACCGGCTTGACCAACAGGGGCGCCGCGGAGGTCGACTCCTTGTCGGCCGCGCCCCTCGGCAACTCCACCCTGAGCGGGTAAACCCTCCCTGGCTTCATCGCGCTGTAAAAGCGGAAGTTCAACCGAATAGGCGACGTTCGGGAATGAGGCGCATCATGCCGCGCCGCGCCCGCCTCACGGTGGCCGGCGACGGGAATCACGGGACTGGGTACGGGTTTCTTCATCGACGTTCTCCTCAGTGGATCCAACAACGCGACGACGCCCGAGCAAACGCCGGACGGCTCCGCGTCCCACCCGGCAGGGTTGAATCCGCGGGTTGCAATAATGCGAATCAGAACCCTTGCGAGTGTAGCAGCGAGCTGTAGAGGTGCACAAGGAAAAAGGAAGCGTTCCGCTGGATTCTTTCGCGGCAATCATTCACCGGCGGTAAGCGCAAACAATTTTGAAAGTCGCCCTTGGGTCCGGAAGCGATGATGAGGTAGTATCTTGCCTTGCAAGGCCGCATTCGGATTTACCACCGTCACCCTCCATGCGCGTTGGGACTTAATTGCAATGGCGGAAGCGATGTTCCACTTGAATGACGGCGTGGCCCTCGTCACGGGAGGAGGGCAGGGAATCGGAGCAGCGATCTGCCGGCGCTTGGCGGCCGCCGGTGCGAAGGTGGCGATCTTTGATCGGCTCGCGGGACCGTCGAAGGCGCTGGCCGGGTCGATCGACGGCATCGCGGTAGTCGGCGACGTGACTTCCGAGGCCGATGTCGCACGCGCCTTGAGAGAGGCGGAAACGCGCCTCGGCCCCGTCGCCATCCTCGTCAACAACGCCGGCATCACGGGCCGGGCCGCAAACATATGGGAACTCACCTGCGACGACCTGGAAAGCGTCATGGCGGTGAACCTGGTCGGTCCCTTCCTTTGGTGCCGAGCGGTGATCCCGGGCATGCTGGCGCGGCGTTATGGTCGAATTATCAACATTGCCTCCATCGCAGGGAAGGAGGGCAACCCGACGCTCGGTCCCTATTCCGCCAGCAAAGCCGCGCTCATTTGCCTTACGAAGTCTCTCGCCAAGGAAGTCGCGGGGAAGGGCGACGTAACGGTGAACGCCGTCTCCCCGGCCGTCATCGCCACGCCGATCCTCGAAGGCTTGCCCGATACGACCGTCAACTACATGGTCTCGCGCATTCCAATGGGCCGCACCGGCAAACCCGAGGAAGTGGCTGCGCTGGTGCATTACCTCGCCAGCCCCGAGGCCAGCTTCACCACCGGCCAGTGCTACGACATCAGCGGCGGCCGGGCGACGTATTAGCGCACGGAAACCACCCGTTGTTTGCTTTCAGCTGCCTTTCCGGCATTACCGATCTTGACAATTCTTCGTGCTTTCTTTATCTAAACCCAACTGGTTTGCCCGCATTCTCTTGAACTCGCATGGGTCGTCAGCTCTCTCATCCGTTATAGTTTAACAGGTGACCGTGGTGGACCGGCCCGAAGAGGACGGCGGGGAGTAGCTCCATGACCGAACCCGGCCAGATTTTTCTGAAATTTGATTTGCCCAACGCCACCACGTGGTTCTATTTCTCCGCGCTGTTGGCGGTGGCGTTGTTTTTCAAGTTCTCCCGTTTGCTCAGCATGCGCAACTGGGATCTGCTTACGTTGTTCCTGCCGGCGCCCGGTCTGCTGCTGCTGACAGAAACCAACGGAATCTGGATCGGCTACCTGTGGTTGCTCGCCTGTTCCGTCTATTTCCTCGTGCGCTGCTTCATCGATCTGCCGTTGGTCAGCCGTCCGGCGCTGGGTCCGAACCTCAGTCTCGGCGGTTTGATCTGGTTGGGCGGCGCGTTGTTCATCAGCCTGATCGCGGTTGCCGCCAACAAACCGGGCGATGGGGCCGGACCGCCGGCGGACGCCTCGGTGCCGGTCAAGCAGGCGGATCAGCAATTCCAGAAGGTTGGCGCCAACGTCGGCCTGCCCGCCGCCGATGAGGAAGACAGTCAGGCCATTCGCTTTTGGGTGGGCCGGACGTTAGTGGTACTCTGTCACCTCGCGATCGTCCTGGGCCTTGTGGCCGTCGGCTATTGGCACTTCGGGGACCTGCACGGCGGCGTCGCCGCCGGGACGCTTTACCTCCTGCTTCCTTATACGTATTTGCTGCTCCCGTTTACCTCCCTGCATGTCGGACAGTGGCATCATGTTTGGCCGATGGCCCTACTCGTCTGGGCGGTGGCTGCGTATCGCAAGCCGACCGTTGCCGGGTTGTTGCTCGGCGTGGCAGCGGCGACCGTCTATTTCCCGATTTTCATCCTACCCGTTTGGGTCAGCTTCTATGTGCGGCGCGGCGTGGGGCGATTTCTCGGCGCTTTTTCGCTGGCGGCCGGGCTGTGCGTGGCGACGATCGGCATGATCCTCTGGATCAACGGGGAATGGCCGAGCAGCCTGAGGGACGCCTGGATCTTCACCGATTGGCAGCCCTGGAACCAGCCCGCGGAAGGAACGCTCGGCTTCTGGACCGGCGTGCACTTCGCGGTCGCGTACCGTTTACCGGTATTCATCGCCTACCTGGCGCTGGTCGGCATGCTGGGAATCTGGCCGTCGCCCAAGAATCTGGCCCATTTGCTGGCCCTGTCAACGGCAGCGCTGATCGGCATCCAGTTCTGGTATGCCGATCAAGGCGGCATCCATCTGTTCTGGTATTTGCCGCTGCTGCTGCTCGTCATGTTCCGACCCAACCTGGCTGACCGCCGGCCGCCGATCATCCAAAAGGAAACCGACTGGCTCCATCACACCGTTCTGTATGTAGGTCGCCTGGCGATCAAAATGGTGCGGCTGCCGCACCCGCCTGTCCAAGTCGGCTGAATCTGTCTTTTCCCGCGCGGCGACATTAGGTACAAAGGGACGCTCAAACCCTTGCGCAGGGAGGCGCCGTCATGCCGCGTTACTTACCCCGTCTGGCTGGTGTGGTCACGGTCATCATTCTGATCGCCGCGCCGGTCGCGTTCGCGGTTCACCAGCAAAACCAGATACGTAACTTCCGCGCGGTCAAGGATGGCGTCCTCTACCGCAGCGGCCAAATGAGCCCGGAAGGCCTGAAACGCGTGGTCCACGACTATGGCATCAAGACCATCATCAGCCTGCGCGACAACAATCGGCCGACGGACCTGGCCGAGGAGGACTACTGCGCCAAGGAGGACATCAAGTTCATCCGCTTGCCGCCGCGCACGTGGTGGGCCCAAACCGGCCCGGCCCCGGTCGAGGAAAATGTTACCGCCTTTCGCGAAGTCATGGCCGATCCCGCCAATTACCCGGTCCTGGTCCACTGCTTCGCCGGCGTCCACCGCACCGGCGCGTTCTGCGCGGTGTACCGCATGGAATACGACCACTGGACCAATGCCCAGGCCATCAACGAATTGAAGGAATTCGGCTACAACAATCTAGACGAGGAATGGGACGTGTTGGGCTACCTGGAAGAGTACAAACCGACGTGGCGGGAGGACACCAGCGATCACGCGCCGGTGATCCGCAAGCGGCCGCCCGCCAAGCCGGGGAAGCATTCCGAGAAATCGGAGAAGCAGAAGTCTGGGTAAATATGTGCGCATCTGGTCTGCGTTAGTCGACTTGGAGTTGGGTTCACAGCCAAATGGCTGTAAAGAAATTCGACCAATGGGCGGACACGCTAACGGATCGAATCAAGCCGAAAAGTACAAATCCGATCGTGAACACGATGAGAAGCCGGTGAAACGCCATCGAATGCGCCGCTTGAAATCGGCGGATCCCTTCGCGCCATCGCGCCGGCAACACCGCCATCGCGCCCATTCCCGCCATCACCGGAATGATGATGAGGCCGAATGGGTTGTACTCGGTCGCCCGCGCCACGTTTCCGCGAACCAGATTCGACCCGCACCGAGTTAACCCGCACCCCGGACAGGGCAGGTTCGTCGTCCGTTTGAACATGCACAGCTCCACGCCGGGCAGCCCTTCGGCCGGCATGACGAACAAGCCGAGCGTCAGCACCGCGCAGATTCGGAGATGGAGGTCTGTAAGCGAGCGGTCTAGCCAGGTGCGGGGTTTGGGCGGCGGCGCCGGGTTTTCCAGCGCCGGCGCCGGTTGAGCGGTAAGGAGCGGTTCCGTCATGGCGATCATCGCAGAGATGCTAAACGGGGGAAATCACGCGAACAAGTCTTTTCGCGCATTCTTTGAGGTCCGAGGGAAAACAGTCGCGGAATAATCCGCACGAACCAAACTTCCGAAGTCTTGGGAGACTTCGGAAGTTTTTCCGGCGCCCGCTCACTTTTTCGTCACGTCCGTTGTTTTCCGTGTCATGGCCGATTTGCCGTCAACGTTCATGTTGAGTTCCTTGCCGTCGGGCGCGGGCAGGTCGGCGTTGAGGGTCATCTTCATCACCAACTTCAGCACGCTGCTTCCTTCGGCGCCGTCAATGCAAACGTCGAACTGAATGTCCATCGCCATCTTTGAACCGTCCCTGACCTTGAACTTCATTCCGCCGGCGCTGAATTCCTTGAGCGTCGCCAAGATCGTGAACGTCATTTTCCCAAACTTGTGGCCGTTCTTTTCATAGACCTCCAGTAGCTTGCCCGAGCCTTCCGTCTTGGCGCTGTCGAAGGCCATTACGGTATCCTTCTCGTCCTTCATTATCTCCTTCAACATCTTGTCGGCGTCGATCTTCCAACTCTCGCCGACCTTCACCGCCTTGCCGGGCAGTAGGTGCTTCTCCACTTCCTCGTCGCTCGGGCCTTTCTTGTTGAAGGACTCGTCGAGGTCCTCGGCCTTCTTGCCCGTGATTTCCTTACCGCCCTCGATCATGAATTGGTACTTGTCGCCCTTCTTGTCGATCAGGACCGTCTTACCTTCATAGACGCGGGTCTCTTCCTTTCCGTCCTTCGGAAGGTTGCGGGCTTTCTCGTACACGCGCTTGACACTCGTGGCGTTGTCGTCCCCTTCCTTCTTCTCCAGGACGGTCTCCTGGTAGTTATTGGTCTTGGTGGTTTTCTCGTTTTGATCGACAATCTTCATGCCGGCACCGTCGGTGACGACAACGGCAGTGTTGGACTCCTCGACATCCTCCACTTTCGCCACGTCCCCCTTGGCCAACTTCTTGAGCTTGATGGTGTGGGTGTCCTCGGCCGGGGCCAAACCCAGCACAAGGCTGAGCAAAACGAGCGAGCTGCTGAACATGGCGTTTCCCCTTGTGAGGCGTGGAACCGGGAAGGTGGTCGCCCTGGCCGCGCGGCCGGCGACCGCTACCCTTGGAGAGAGATACTAGCCCAATAGGATGACCTGACCAAGCAAAAACCGGCCGCGTCGTAGGCCTCTCGCTCCGCGAGAGGCAGCCTCTCGCGGAGCGAGAGGTCTACGAACCATCGGAGCGACCGGGAGAGTGGACCGGAGATCATGCCAAAGCGCACCGACCTACGCAAAATCCTGCTCATCGGCTCCGGCCCCATCGTCATCGGCCAGGCATGCGAATTTGATTACTCCGGCACCCAGGCCTGCAAGGCGTTGCGCGAGGAAGGCTACGAGGTTGTTCTCGTCAATTCCAATCCGGCCACCATCATGACCGACCCGGAGATGGCCGACCGCACCTATGTCGAGCCGGTCGCCTGGGAAGTCGTCGCCAAGATCATCGAGAAGGAACGCCCCGACGCCCTGTTGCCAACGCTGGGCGGCCAGACCGGTCTGAACACCGCTATGGACCTGCACAAGCACGGCGTGCTGCAAAAATTCGGCGTGCAGATGATCGGCGCGACCGCGGAGGTGATTGATAAGGCCGAGGACCGCGAGAAATTCAAGGCGGCGATGCAGAAGCTCGGCATCGCCGTGCCCAAAAGCGGCGTCGCCCGTTCGCTCGCGGATGCGCAGGCGATCCGGGATGCCGTCGGCCTGCCCTGCGTCCTCAGGCCTAGCTTCACGCTCGGCGGCACCGGCGGCGGCATCGCCTACAACCGCGAGGAATTCAACGAACTCATTGCACGCGGCCTCGACCTCAGCCCCACCGGTGAAGTCCTCATCGAAGAATCGGTCATCGGCTGGAAGGAATACGAACTCGAGGTCATGCGCGACCATGCCGACAACGTCGTCATCATCTGCTCCATCGAAAACTTCGACCCGATGGGCGTCCACACCGGCGACTCGATCACCGTCGCCCCGGCCCAGACGTTGACCGATAAGGAATACCAACGGCTGCGCGACGCGGCGATGCTCATCATTCGCGAGATCGGCGTCGAAACCGGCGGCAGCAACATCCAGTTCGCCATCCATCCCGACACCGGCGACATGGTCGCCATCGAGATGAACCCGCGCGTCAGCCGTTCCAGCGCGCTCGCCTCCAAGGCCACGGGCTTTCCCATCGCCAAGATCGCCGCCAAACTCGCCGTCGGCTACCGGCTCGATGAATTGAAGAACGACATCACCCGTGAGACCCCCGCCTGTTTCGAGCCGACCATCGACTACGTCGTCACCAAGATTCCGCGCTGGGCGTTCGAGAAGTTTCCCGACGCCGACCCGACGCTGACGACGCAGATGAAATCGGTCGGCGAAACGATGGCCATCGGCCGCACGTTCAAGGAATCGGTGCAAAAGGCGCTGCGCGGCCTGGAGACGGGCCGCTTCGGCCTCGGTTGCGACCGCGCCGACCGCTGGGGCACGCCGCAGCAGCCGTCGATGGAAGAGATCGGCGCCAAGCTCGCGACGCCCACTTCCGAGCGCATCTGGTTCATTCGTTACGCCCTCAAATCGGGCATGTCCATCGAGGATGTTTACGCGCGCACCAAGATCGACCGTTGGTTCCTGCACAACCTGCGCGAGATCATCGAAATGGAAGACCACCTGCGCGCCTGTCCTGGCCTGTACGCGGTGGACGTGGCCTTGCTGCGCCACGCAAAACAATATGGTTTCTCCGACCGCCAACTGGCGCACCTCTGGCACACGAGCGAAAGCGAGGTCCGCCGCTTCCGCAAAGCCGCCGGCGTCGAGCCCAGCTTCAAGCTCGTCGACACCTGCGCGGCCGAGTTTGAAGCCTATACGCCGTACTACTATTCGTCGTATGAGACGCCCATTGAGGTGGTGAAATCCGAAATCCGAAATCCGAAATCCGAAACAAATCCAAATCTCGAAAAAGAAAACCCAAGCCTCGGACGCGCGGGGGTTTCGAGAATTGAGAATTCCGATTTGGGTATTGTCTCGGATTTCGGATTTCGGATTTCGGATTTGGAGGACGAGACCCGCCCACCGAACGGCAAACCACGCATCATGATCCTCGGCGGCGGCCCCAACCGCATCGGCCAGGGCATCGAGTTTGACTACTGCTGCTGCCAGGCCGCGTTCGCGCTGCGCGACGCGGGCTACGAAACCATCATGGTCAACTCGAATCCGGAAACCGTTTCGACCGATTACGACACCAGCGACCACCTGTTCTTCGAGCCGCTCACGGCGGAGGACGTGCTCAACATCTGCGACCGCATGCAGCCTGCGGGATTGATCGTGCAGTTCGGCGGCCAGACGCCATTGAATTTGGCCCGCGCCCTGGAAACGGCCGGCGCGCCGATCATCGGCACCAGCGTAGACAGCATCGACGTCGCCGAGGATCGGGAACGCTTCCAGATTCTCGTCGAGCAGCTCGGCCTGAAACAGCCCGCCAACGGCATCGCTCTCGACTTGCAGCAGGCCATTCACGCGGCCCGGAAGATCGGCTACCCCGTGTTGGTGCGGCCCAGTTACGTGCTCGGCGGCCGTGCCATGGAGATTGTCTACGATGAAATGGCGCTCAGTCGCTACGTCGAGCGCGCGATGGACGTTTCACAGGGCAAGCCGATCCTCATCGACAAGTTTCTGGAATCTGCCATTGAAGTAGACGTTGACTGCATCAGCGACGGCCGCCGGACGCTGATCGGCGGCGTCATGCAGCACATTGAAGAAGCGGGCATTCACTCCGGCGATTCCGCATGTGTCATCCCGCCACACAGCCTGCCGGCGAACGTGATTGACGAGATCAAGCGGCAAACACGGGAACTGGCCCGCGAACTCCACGTGAAGGGTCTGATGAACGTCCAGTTCGCCGTGGCCCGCGACGACACGATCTACGTCCTGGAAGTCAACCCCCGCGCCAGCCGCACCGTGCCATTCGTTTCCAAGGCGACCGGCATTCCGCTGGCGCGCTACGCCGCGCTCGCCATGGTCGGCAAAACGCTCGACGAATTGGGATTGTTCGAGGAAGTGACGCCGAAACACTATTCCGTCAAGGAAAGCGTCTTTCCGTTTAACAAATTCCCCGGCGTGGATATCATTCTCGGCCCGGAGATGCGCTCGACCGGCGAGGTTATGGGCATCGACGACTCTTTCACCATGGCCTTCGCCAAGAGTCAAATGGCGGCGAACAGCGCCTTGCCGCTTTCGGGCATGATCTTCCTATCCGTTGCCGATCGCGACAAGCAAGACGTGGTTCCCATCGCCAAGGCGCTAGCCGGCATGGGCTACCAACTCCTCTCCACGCGCGGCACCGCCAAGGCCCTGCGCGAAGCCGGCATCAAGGTCGAGGAAGTGCCCAAACTTCAGGAAGGCCGCCCCAACCTCATCGACCATATGAAGAACGATCAGATCGCGATGGTCATCAACACCCCCAGCGGCAAAGGCGCGCGAACCGACGAGGGCAAGATTCGCGCCGCCGCGGTGGCCAACGGCGTCACGTGCATCACCACCCTCCAGGCTGCCCACGCTGCCGTCGGCGCTTGCCGCGCCCTCCGCGAGCAAACGATGACTGTCAGCGCGTTGCAGGACCGGTACCCTGCACGCGTTCGCTCCGTTTAGCCGCGACGCGGAGTCTTCGGAGCGGAGCGCGTTTGCGTCGACCTCGCGCTCCGCTCCGAAGACTCCGCATCGCGGCTAAACCTCTTCGGGCTGCGCGCCTGCCCAGGAAATCCCCCTATTGTTCCCGCACGGCGCGACGTATACTTCATGTAGCTTTCCGTCCCATCTTCTTGCTACCTGACTGGGTAGTCTATGCCGGCGCAGCTCGTGCCACTTGACGACGGCAGAACCATCACCCTCGACAAGGGCATTATCGTGGTCGGCCGGCACGCGGAGTGCGACATTCAAATCCTGTCGCCAAAAATCTCCCGCCTGCACTGCTGCATCGCACAGGTCGGCTCCTACCTTATTGTGCGCGATCTTCAGAGCACCAACGGCATTCGCGTCAACGGGGTGCGCGTGCTGGAGGGCCGTCTCGGCGCGGGGGATGAACTGACCATCGGCAATCACCGGTACAAAGTCGCCGGAGACGTCGCCCCGCTCAAGCAGGGTCCCGCGCCGGTGGAAGGCGCCAAGCCGAAACCACGGATTCCGTCCGTAAAAGACCTCGAATCGTGCGACGAACCCGTGCCGTTGCCCGAGCCGGGCGGCGCACACGCCAGAAAGGCGCGAATCATCCCGGCGGTAAGGGAAGCGCCCCTCGTTCGCCATGACGATCCCAACGGGCGAACCGAGGCATCGTCGGCTCAAGACGAAGAGCCGCCGCTGGTGCTCCCGTCCGAGGATCCACAGCCCCACCCGCTGCCGCTCCCGTTGCCCGACCTCGTATCTCCGCACGAGGACGCTTCCGACTCCGGTTCGCATCCCTCCCATTGACTGGATCTATTGTCGTCTCATGGAAGGCAGACCTTCGTGCACCCAAACCCACGCGTTCTCGTCTTGTCCGCTTCGGTTGGGGCCGGCCATCTCCGTGCGGCCCAGGCCGTCGAACTCGCCCTGCGCCAAACCGTACCCCAGGCGAGCGTGAAAAACGTGGATGTCCTTGAGCTGACCAACGTCGCCTTCCGCCGGCTCTACGGCAAGGCGTATCTCGACCTGGTCAACCGCGCCCCGCACGTGCTCGGCTACTTCTACGACCTGCTCGACAAACCCCGCTCCAGCCGGCGGCGAAGCGACCGCCTGCGGCTGGCCATCGAGAAGCTGAACCTGCGTGCGTTCAGTCGCTTTCTCCAGGAAGAGCCGTGCGACCTGGTTATCAACACGCATTTCCTTCCGGCCGAAATCATCGCTTCGCTCCGCAAGAAAGAGAAGCTGACGGTTCCCCAGGTGACGGCGACCACCGATTTTGAGACGCACCGCCTCTGGGTCAATGAACCGTGTGAGCACTATTTCACGGCGACCGAGGAAGGGGCGGAGTACCTCTACTCTTGGGGTGTGCCGCGCGGAAAAGCGACGGCCACTGGCATCCCGATCCATCCCGTTTTCAGCGAATCCAAGGACCGCGCCGCGTGCCTCGCCAAGCACGGACTGAAGGGCGACCGCCCCATCGTGCTGCAACTGGCCGGCGGTTTCGGCGTCGGCCCCATCGAGAAACTGTACCGGGCGCTCCTGGAGGTCGAAATCCCCCTCGAAATCGTGGTAATCGCCGGGCGCAACGAGAAGGTCCGAGCGCAACTTGACGCCGTCGATCCGCCCGCGCGCCACCACGCGAAAGTCATGGGCTTCACGACCGACATCGACGAACTGATGGCCGTGACCGATCTCGTCGTGTCCAAGCCGGGCGGATTGACGACCTCCGAAACGCTGGCGCGAGGTGCCGCGATGGTCATCGTCAATCCCATCCCGGGTCAGGAGAGCCGCAACAGCGACTACCTCTTGGAAAACGGCGCCGCGATCAAGGTCAACAACCTGGCGACGCTGCCCTATAAAGTGACGGCGCTCCTGCGTGAACCGGAGAAATTGACGCGATTGAAAGACAATGCGCGGCGGCTCGGCCGCCCGCGGGCCGCGTTCGACGTCGTGGAACGCTCGCTGGCCCTGTTGCAATGAAACCGGACAAATGGTTGCCAATGGATGCCTTTGAGCCGCAAGACCCGAAAGGCAGACTAAATCTCGTGTCTCACGGCGCCGTGAGACACGAGATTCTGTCGTATCTAAGTACTGTCGTGATAATTGGTTGGATTGAAAGGTGTGCGTATGTGCTAGCGTGAGACACGACGCCTAGGCTGATGCAAGGCGTTTGACGAGTAGAGTGGCATAGCTGCCGCGTGCCAACTCGAAGGAAAGAGTCAGCTTCAGTTTGCCGCTGTGCTTTTCATCCTCTCCCCATTCAAATTCCAACTCCGCGGGCAGGCACAACGCCGTCCGTTCGCCGCGCGAGAAGAACAGTTCCCGAACGCCCTTCACCTTCATCCCGCTCATTTCGAGTCCCTCTGCCGCCAACACCGCTTGCACGAGTTCCACACGCGGATCGCCCGGTTCCAGCTTCGTCCGTGCCGACGGCAACGGCAGCGAAAGGCCCGCGAGTTGCTGAAAGACCGGCTCCTCCAACCCCCGGTGCATCGGCACCTCTCCCAAGCGCAGCGGCACCGTCATCAATTGCTCCGGAAGGCAATGCGTATTCAACCACCGGGCCAACATGCGGTTCCACAAGTAACTCTGATAGGCGGAAAGATACAGGCCCTTCAACTCCGGCCGCATGCGCGCCATCGCCCCGCGAAAGTCGGTGGGATGGCTGACCAGATAATCGACCAGGCTTCGCGCATGCCCGCGCGGCAGTTCGGCCTTGCACTGTTTCCAGTCGTTCCAGTGCCGGTTCAGGATTGCCTTTTCCTTTTTCTGCGGCGCACGGTCATGCTCATAATGCGACGCGAGCGCCAGGCGCAGGGCCTCCTCGAATCGGCCGAAGACGAGATGCTTGGCGATAAACTCATGGTCCGCGCTCACCGACCCGAAGCGCTGATCGTCATAGTAGTTTGGCACGCCCTGCCGCCGAATCTCCTCGAGCGCTCGGTCGATTCCAGCCTGGCTGGATGGTTCAAGATCGCGCAGCGCAAGGCGGAACGCGTTCGCACGGATGTCCCTGGATGTGTACGGCGTCGCCACCTGGCCGAGGTACTCGACGGTGACTCCCTGGTGATGCAGTCTCCTGCGCGGCCCGTGGAAAATCGTCAGGTACTGCACCGAACACGCATGCCGGTCCTTCAAGCCTCCGTAGGAAAGCCTGCGCAAGTCGATCTTCCACCGCCGGCGCACCGCCGCCAGCGCGTCGGGCGTCGACCAGCCGCGTTTCTCCATGCGGTAGAACGCGAACGGTCCCTCCACGCCGGCGCGAACGTCCGTCCGCTCCTCAACCTGAAAGTCCTCGGGCAGTTGCTTGAGTTTCATGCTCACGCGAGGTCGATCGGGCGGCCTGCCAGCACCGACTCGCATTCCTTTTGACACAGCACGAGAGCGTCGCGCGCGAGCGTTCCGCCGAGCAGTTCGGATTCGTTCCCCGCCTGCACCGCAAGCGCCGCCGCGGTCAGTTCGTCAATAAACCCCTGGAGCGGTTCCCCGCCGCCCGCCTCGACGCGCTCGCTCCCGCCATTCGCCTTCAGCACCGTCAGCGGTTGCGTCCCCGATTCATAAGTCAGCGTCGCTCTCTCCAAATAGATCTCGTAACCGTGCACGAACGGCCGATCTTTGCACCCAACCGCACCACTCGAACAGGAAATCGCGGGTCCGTCGGGGCCGAAGCGGTATTGCGTCGTCAGATACTGCACGACGTCCTTTTCGACGAATCCCGTGGCATAGACCTGCCGGGGCATCCCGCACAGCAACCGAATAAAGTGCGTGTCATGAATATGCAGATCCACCGCCGGGCCGCCGGTCTGCGCCGCGTCGGCGATTTCCGCCGACCAATCCGGCTTGGTGATGACCCGCTTGAAGTGGCCGCCAAGGAGCCGGCCGTATTCTTCTTTGCGGATCATCTCCCGCGCGAAGGAAAATTCCGGAAAGAACGGCAGCACATGCCCGACCATCAACAGCTTTTCCGCCTTTTTCGCGGCCGCTACCATCGCGTCGGCGTCCTCGGTCTTCAGAGCGATCGGTTTCTCAACCAGGACGTGTTTCCCCGCCCCCGATGCCGCCAGCGCCGCCGCCGGGTGTTGCGCTGTCGGCAGACAAACGTCGATCAGGTCCAGCTGAGCATCGTTGAGCATGGCGTCCAGCCGCTCGTAGGTTTTCACGCGCGACAAATCCATCTGCTCGCCCGGCGGCCCAAAGTTGCCTCGGATTCCGCGCCAGTCGCCGGCCCGCTTCTTCGGATCGCGGCTGCAAATCGCCGCGACGCGCGCTACGCCGCGTTCCTCCAGCCGTCGGGCCGCGAGATAGTGAATCATGCCCATGAAGCCAATGCCGGCGATTCCGATGCGCAACATGGTCCGTCGTCCGTGGTCCGCGATTGGTAGAAAGCAAGCGTGAGATAGTGTACCGGGATCGACCGGCGCTCGGTAGCTTTTCCTCTGCTGCTCGCGAGCTGACGAATTAGGCGATCCTCGATCTTCGCGAGTTCTACAAGGCTCTTTCGTTGAACTAGCAATACGAGCTGAGCATCGATTGTGTAAAACTCGTGAAAACTGGAAAAGTTCGCTTGACGCGCGACCGTCCTTCTCTGCATGCTTGAACCATACGGATGTTTCGTCCAATCCCCGATGGAACCCCGAGATGCCAACCGTTGCCACTGAAGTTCGCCAAGCTGCCGCGATCCCCATCAAGGATGGTCACGTCTGTCTGGTCACGTCCCGAAGCGGCAAGCGCTGGGTTATCCCAAAGGGTTGTCTGGAGCCGGGCAAGTCGGCGGGCGAGATCGCCTTGCAGGAGGCGTGGGAGGAAGCCGGTCTCTTGGGCGTTCTCAAACCCGAACCCGTGGGCAGTTACCTTTACGAAAAGTTCGACGTCAACCACTTTGTGACCGTGTTCCTCCTGCTTGTGACCGAGGCTACGGAGGAATGGCCCGAACACGACTTCCGCGAACGTGTTTGGCTTACCCCGCGCCAAGCCCTGACGCGAATCGACGATCAAGGATTGAATGCGATTATCCGCGCCGCTATCGCGGCACGTGCCGGGTCGCGGGCGTGAAAAGAAAGGCCCACGGGCCGCCACCCGTGGGCTTCATGGTTCGCGCCAGGGAAAATCACTTCTTCTCGATACGTGCCTTGATGTGCTTGTCTATCCCCGCCTCGTCTTTGAAGGATTCCACATCCTTGAACAGTTCCCACGTTTCCTTGTGCTCGACCGATGCGCCGGGCACCAGCTTGATCATCGGCCCCATGCTCTCGATTTCCAGCATCTCTTCGTTGGTGAACGTCTCGAAATTCACCCCTTGATCCGGATAGGTCTTGCCGTCTTGATAAGGAATGTGCTTGACGAACAACGTTCCGCCGTTCAGATAGCCGACCCAACCAAGCTTATGCGCCAGGCCGATCTTGGTCGGGCCCTTCTTGGCATCTTGCCGCAAGGTGATGTACTTCGTGCCGATGTCCCAGCGCCCATCTTTGAAGTCGGTAAAGGGCCAAATCGACATGAGCTGATTGGCCGCATAGTCCTTGGGCGATCGTGCATTCTTCGGCGGCCCCGGATGCGGTTTTTTCTCCGGCAGTGGAATGACCTCCATGCCGCCCGGCGCCATCACCGTTAGCGCCCACGGCGCTAACTCCGTCTCCTTGTCGCCGATGTTCTTGATCGTGTGAATCACCTCCACGTTGCTGCCCGTCTTCGCGAGGATCACCCGCATGCTCCGCTGAATGCCATATTCCTTATCGGCGCCCGGCGTGAGCACGATCTGCGGAGGAAACGATTCAAGCTCCTTGGAAGCGACCGGCCCGTTGTCGGGGGCGTACGTCCGCGTTAGATCCTCCGGCCCAACCCAGAGGCGATGACCGCCATAGCTCATCCAGTCCTTGCCCCCCGTTTTGCCGAGCGTGTCCTCAAATTCCTTGAACACGTTCTTGCCGCCGGTCAGTTTGTAGCTGAGAATGCGCGGCCCAACATCCAGGGTGATAATCAATTCCGCATCGTCGTTGCTGACGCGCAGGTTGTTCTTCCAGCCCTTGTATTCGATTTTTTCCACGGTGTACTTCTCCGCGGCCGGGGCGCGGGCGGGTTGAAGCTGCGCCGCCGTCAACGCCACGCCCACGACCAGGATGAATGAAGCGCGAGCGAACTTGGAGAGAGTGTCTACCACGATTGATGATCCTCACGGGGGTGAATGCGAGTTGGATTCTCAAGCCACTTCCTCGTTCCGCGCCGGTGTTCCGTCGCGCGGCAACTCCTTACTGCCCACGATCGTCAAGTTCATGCCGATCTGCACCGACACTGGCGTGCCGTTAATCTCGATGCTCGTTTTGCCGTTCAGATACCAGCCCAGCGAGCCGGTCGAGAATTCCTTGACCTCGGCAATCAGCGGCACATTATTGACTACCACGCTCACCGGCTTGGCATGAGCGTGAAAGTCGGATCGGCTGACGGGGCAACTGGTTTTCTTCGCCATTCGAATCCTCCTGCGAAGGAAGGTTGATGGGTCGATGATTTCCTGAATCGGCGGCATCATACCACGCCGCACCCCGCTCACGCCAAGAGCGAATCATTCCGCCTGTGGCATTTTTCCTCCAGGTCCGCAAATCGTGTAGAATGTCACGATGACTGCCTCACCGCGAATGTCGTTGCCGCTCTGGACCGAGCGCCACGCCGCCCCGCATCTGCCCATGACGCGGGACGAGATGCTCGCGCGCGACTGGGACTCCGTCGATGTCGTTTTCGTCACCGGCGACGCCTACATCGATCACCCGAGCTTCGCGATGGCCATTCTCGGCCGTGTCCTCGAAGCCGCCGGTTTCCGCGTCGCCATGCTGAGCCAGCCCGATTGGCACTCCTGCGAACCCTGGCGACAATTCGGCCGCCCGCGCCTTTTCTTCGGCGTCAGCGCCGGCAACATGGACTCGCTCATCAACCACTACACGGCGAACAAGAAAGTCCGCAACGACGACGCCTACTCCCCCGGCGGCCGCATTGGTCTCCGTCCCGATCGCGCCACCCTGTCGTATTGCCACCGCGCCCGTGAGGCGTTTCCTGGAGTGCCCGTTATCGCCGGCGGGGTCGAAGCCTCTCTCCGCCGCCTGGCCCATTACGACTACTGGAGCGACACCGTCCGTCGCTCCATCCTGCTCGACTGCAAGGCCGATCTCCTCGTTTACGGCATGGGCGAAGCGCAAATCGTCGACATCGCCCGCCGCCTCGCCGCCGGCGAGAGCGTCAAACAGTTGCGCGACCTTCGCGGCGTCGCCTACGCGCTGGGCGCGAGTGAAACCCCCACACTGCCCACGGATTGCAATCCGTGGGCTTCGGATGCACTGGTTTTGCCGAGTTATGAGGAGGTCAAATCTGATAAACACGCCTTCGTCGAGGCCACGCGCGTCATCCACATCAACACCAATCCGTTCAACGCCAAGACGCTTGTGCAGTACCACGACCGCCAGGCCATCGTCGTCAACCCGCCCGCTCTGCCGCTGTCTCAAGAAGAAATGGATCGCACGTACGATCTCCCCTACAACCGCCGTCCGCACCCCTCCTACACCGAGCCGATCCCCGCCTATGAGATGATTAAAGACTCGGTGACGATCATGCGCGGCTGCTTCGGCGGCTGTACCTTCTGCTCGATCACCGCTCATCAGGGCCGCATCATGCAATCGCGGTCGCAGGACTCGGTGCTGAAGGAAGTCCGCAAGATGGCCGCCGACCCCGAGTTCAAGGGCGTCATCAGCGACATCGGCGGCCCCACCGCGAACATGTACGAAATGCGTTGCACCCGCCCCGAAGTCGAGGCCAAGTGCAAACGCCTCTCCTGCGTCTACCCGTCGGTCTGCAAGCTCCTCGGCACAGACCACGGGCCGCTCATCGATCTGCTCAAACGCGCCCGCACCGAATCCGGCATCCGCAAGGTCCTGGTCGCCAGCGGCATCCGTATGGACCTTGCCCAGATGTCGCCCGAGTACTTACATGAAATGGCCGCTCACCACGTTGGCGGCCACCTGAAGGTCGCCCCCGAGCACACCGACAAGAACGTCCTGAATTTGATGAAGAAACCCGACGTGGACAACTTCGGCATCTTCGCCGACGAGTTCAAGAAAGCGTCCCAGGAAGCCGGCAAGCCCAAGCAGTACCTCGTCCCTTACTTCATCGCCAGCCACCCCGGCTCCGACCTGCACGCTATGATCGACCTCGCTCTGTTCCTCAAACGCAACGGCTACCGCCCCGATCAGGTCCAAGACTTCATCCCCGCCCCGTTCGACATCGCCACGTGCATGTACTACACCGGCATCGACCCGTTCACGAAGAATGAAGTGTTCATCGCCCGCAAACTGCACGACCGCAAATTGCAGCGCGCGCTGCTGCAATTCTTCAAACCCGAGAATTACTTCGAAGTCCGCGAAGCCCTCCTTCTAGCCGGCCGCGCCGACCTCATCGGCGGCGGCTGCGACGCGCTGATCCCGGCCCAACCGCCGAAGGAAGCGCTGACGGCGCGGCGCGAACGGGCCAACCAAACGGCTCGCGGCGATTATGTGCACACGATTCCGAAGCCGGCCAGGCTGAAGGGCTACCGGCCCGCTCGCAAGACTGCTCGACGGCGCGATCGGCGTTGAAGTAGAATACGAGGAACGCCTCTTTGGAGTAGCTCGCATGCCCGAACCGCATTTCAATACGGATCACCCCTCGGTCAACGGCGCGCCTCGCTCCGACCTTGAGACCCGTCTGCGGCACATTTTCGCCGAACAGCAGCGACTCCGCGACCTGCTCGATACGACGCGGGCCGAATTGGATCGCGTCAACTGCGAGTTGCTGGCGTTTCAGGACGAGTTTTGCACCGACGCGGCCTGCGAAGAAGAATATCTTACTTGCCTTGAACAGATCCTCGGGTACGATCCGCGCATCGATCCCAAAGAGATCGCAGAGGCGATGGCGAATCCCAACGGGATTGAGAACATTCTCGAAGAGTTGGAATCGCACGCCAATTCTGGATCGACGTCATGAACAACGCGTTGACGATTACTGAAATAGACTCACAGTTTCCCTCGGAGTGGATCTTGCTCGACGATCCGCAAACGAATGCCACCCAGCATGTTCAAAGCGGCAAAGTCCTCTGGCACAGCAAGGACCGTGACGAGGTCTACGGCAAAGCGGTCGAGTTGAAACCCAAGCACTTCGCTATCCATTACGCGGGCACGATGCCTGAAGGAACGGCGATCGTGCTATGAGCATTCCCTGGATGGCCTAAGCCAAATCGCACGCATGACAATGTACTTTGAGCCGATCCTCATCTCCTCCGCTCACGCCGGCCTCACCCTCGCCGCCCTTCTCCGCCGCCGCCTCCCCGAATTATCCTGGACCCAAGCCCGCCGCCTCATCCAGTCCCGCCGCGTCAAACTCCGCGATGAACTCAGCTTTGACCCCGTCCGCCGCGTCAAGGAAGGCGACACCGTCGAACTCCTCGCCCGACCCGTCGCGGAACCGAAAGAGCGCCAGGCCATCGTCCTTCGTCATCTCGACGCCCATCTGGTCGTCGTCGAAAAGACCTCCGGCGTCTCCACGGTCCGCCATCCCATGGAACGCGACTGGCCCGCGCGCCGCAAGGCCCTGTCGCCAACCCTGGAAGACCTCGTCCCCCCGCTCATCGCCCGCCAGGAGGGCCGCAAAAGAAAAGGCCCGCTCCCGCGTCTGCGCATCGTCCAGCGCCTCGACAAGGAAACCAGCGGCCTCGTTGTCTTCGCTCGCTCCGTGCCAAGCGAACGCGGCCTTGGCAAGCAATTTCACGCACACACCGTCATCCGCCGCTACCTTGCCCTGGTCCCTGGTTTTCTCAGCGCCCGCCGCATCACCACGCGCCTCGTCCGCGACCGCGGCGACAGCCGCCGCGGCAGCACGGAATTCCCCGACCAGGGCAAGGAAGCGATCACCCACGTCGAGGTCGTGGAACGCCTGCCCAAACACACGCTCCTCTCCTGTCGCCTCGAAACCGGCCGCACCCACCAAATCCGCATCCACCTCGCCGAGCTGGGCCACCCCGTCTGCGGCGAAAAAGTGTACAATCGCAAACTCGACGGCGTCGTCATGATCGACTCCGTCCCCGCCCCGCGCCTCTTCCTCCACGCCGCCGAGCTGGGCTTTACGCACCCCGTAACCGGCGAGCCGATGCGCTGGTCGATGCCGTTGCCGGACGATTTGCTGACTTTTCTCGACAGCGTGCGGGAAATACGGAGTAAGAATGCAGATCAAGTGGACTGATGTTGATCCCGCCACCGGCCGGCGCCGCTTCCTCAGTGCCGAGAAATTCGCCGGCGAATGGTCCTTCCGTTGGAAACTCCAACGCCGCGGCGACTGGACCCGCGGTCTGCAACCCACGCGGGCCATGTGGGAACACGTCCTCGACAGCCTCCACCGGCGCTACCGCCGCCGCGAAGGCGTCGACGACGCCGACATCGCCAAGGTCGATCGCATTCTGAAAGACTGGAAACGGAGCGTGGACGAGGAGGAATAACATCGAAATGCCATCACGAAAGCACGAAAGGACGAAAGTACGAGAATCTCATTTCGTACTTTCGTCCTTTCGTGCTTTCGTGATTGAATTCAGACCGTCTTTTCGAGAACAGCTTCCAACCGTTCCAACAACCGTTGCTGCTCCACGCCGTCGCCCGCCGCCAACTGCCCCCCGCGAAATATCCCCCGCTCCTCCAACCATGCCAAAAACTCCGGCGCCGGCCGCAACCCGAATATCCGCCGCACCGTCGCCGCGCCGTGGTAACTCGTCGACTGATAATTCAACATCACGTCATCCGCGCACGGCACCCCCATGAAATAGTTGCACCCCGCCGCTGCCAGCAGCAGCATTAGGTTATCCGCCGAATTCTGATCCGCCGCCGCGTGATTCGTGTAACACACATCGCACCCCATCGGCAGCCCCAGCAGCTTGCCCATGAAGTGATCCTCCAATCCCGCCCGCATGATCTGGCGCTCGTCGAACAGGTTCACCAAGAACGGATCAAACGCCCGCGCCACTCCGTACGCCCGCGCCTCCAACGTCAACTGATCGATCCCGTGATGCGCGTCCGCCGACAACGCGCTCCCCTGTCCCGTCTCAAAGTACATCACCTGCTCGCCCACCCACGCCACATCGCGGCGTCGGTGATGCTCCAGCGCCTTCGCCCGCCCCTCGCGCAAGAGTCCGAGGTTGATCCCAAAGCTCGCGTTCGCCGCCTCCGTTCCCGCCACCGACTGGAAGAGCAAATCGACGGGCGCACCCCGCTCCAAACACGCCAGTTGCGTGGTTATGTGCGCCAAACAACACGCCTGCGTCGGCGCGCCACATGCCGTTATGAGCCGATCCAGCCCGTGCAAGATACCGGCCACACTATCCACCGACTCCGTTGCCGGATTCACCCCGATCACGGCGTCCCCACATCCAAACAGCAATCCATCCACCGCCGCTAGCAGAATCCCGCCCAGGTCGTCCGCCGGATGGTTCGGCTGCACGCGAATGCCGAGAACGCCGCGCTCCCCCATCGTGTTCCGGCAGCGCGTGACGTTCCGTATCTTGCTCGCCGCCAGCACAAGGTCCTTGTTGCTCATCAACTTGGCCGCCGCCGCCGCGATCTCCGGCGTCACCGCCCAACGAATTCGCCGTAGCTCTTCCTCTCCCATCGCGTCATCGAGAAGGTACTCGCGAAATTCGCCGACCGTCATGGACCGCAGCGCCGCAAACACCTCGCGATCATGCGTCTCCACAATCAACCGGCTCGTCTCATCCTGCTCCGGCTCAAGCAACGGCTGCTCGACAATCTCACTCAACCGCACATCGGCCAACACCATCTTCGCCGCCACCCGCTCCCGCTCCGTCCGCGCCGCGATCCCGGCTAACTGATCGCCTGATTTCTCCTCGTTGGCCTTCGCGAATACCTCGCGCAAACCGGCGAAAGTAAACCGCTCATCGCGAAGGGTGGTGTGGTACGGCATGGGGTGAAGTTTAACAGATGACAGGGAACGAATCACGAAAGCACGAAAGGACGAAAACACGAAAACGGTGTGTGGTCGGCCTGACATATTGTCACACGTCGAGCGATGGATGACCTCGTAGCGGAATTCGCCAGAATTCCGTGGCGGACCGGAATTCTGGCGAATTCCGCTACGTCAATTACGGCCCGACGTAGCTCTGATCCTTTTCGTCCTTTCGTGCTTTCGTGATTCGTCTTTTCGTATTCATCAACATGCGTCCAGGCGTGCACTTGCGGCAATCCGGCCGGCGACGTGTTATGTTAGGCTACGAAACGAGTCTACCCGGTATTTCCCCGCCCAAGGTAACATTGAGCGTCCATTCCGCGTCTATGCGTGTGGATAGGCGCCACCCACGGGTTGAGTTGAACGGAGAGCCGACTCGTGACCGACTGGGATCGGATCGTGCGCGAGCAGGGGCCGATGGTCTTCGGCACTGCTTGGCGCATCCTTGGCCACGCCGGCGATGCCGAGGACGTGGTGCAAGATGTTTTCCTCGAAGTCCATCGCCTGTGGACTACGCGGCCGGTGCGCTATTGGCCCGCGCTCTTGCGCCGCCTGGCCTCCTGCCGCGCCCTCGATCGGCTGCGGCAACGGAAGGTCTACATCGCCCTCGACGGTCTGTCGCCTTTGAGTAACGGCGACGGGCCGGAAGAAGAAGCCATCGGCCGGGAGCTCGCCGGCCGGCTGCGCGAGGCGGTCGCCACCCTGCCCGAACGCGAGGCGGCGGTCTTCTGCCTCCGGTTTTTTGAAGATCATTCTTATCTATCGATCGCGGAATCACTGGGGATAACCACCGGGGCGGTCGCGACGGCCCTGCACAAGGCCCGCGGCAAACTCGAAGCCCTGTTGACCACGGAATGCGCAAAGGGGAAGAACGGTGAAGCACACTCATCCACATCCTGACGCCACCAGCCCGCCCGATTTGAGCGAACTGAGCGAACCACTACGGCGAGCCGTGGACCATGTCCGCAAGGAACCGGTGCCCGAGGAAGCGATGCAGCGAACCCTCGACCGCGTGCAGCAACTCGCGCCGATCCCCCTGCCGCGCGCCTATCGGCAGCGCCAGCGTGCGATTCTGGCGTTGGCCGGCATTGCGGCGATGCTGTTGGTTGGCGTTTTCGTCACTGCGAACCGGACGAACGATCATTTTTTATCATCTTCATCGCGCCTCATCGTGCTTGCCGACGATGGCAAAAGCACGGACGTAGCGGATGGCACGTCAAATACGATCGATTCTCGTGAGCGACTCCGCAAGATTCATGAACTTACAGAGCAGGGTAGGGATGAGGAGGCGGCTACGCTTGGAAGTGTCTTCGGCCAGGATTCGAGGGAGCAAGG